>Ga0209712_10001491_pt1 | contig 19874 bp, 12 predicted proteins | sample ArcOceMetagenome_FD_187443 | JGI IMG/M metagenome (GOLD analysis project Ga0209712, IMG submission 187443) | Marine eukaryotic phytoplankton communities from Arctic Ocean - Arctic Ocean - Greenland ARC118M Metagenome (SPAdes) (version 2) | ecosystem: Environmental > Aquatic > Marine > Oceanic...
TTCTAGGGTTGTTTCAGCACCAAAAGCGTTAACTACCCGGCGTCTAATTCATTTATCAATCTCGATTCGACTCATTATCATGGCGGTTCGGATTTCCTCAGTTTTCAAAAGCGCTTACTTTGGACTAAAACTGGATGGCGAGGAGCGGCGTCTAATTCATTATCAATTTCGATTCGACTTACGCCCATGGATGGCCTGACAAGTTTATTGCTCCTGCAAAACGTGCACTTCCGCCATCCTTGGCGGTCGTATCCTAGAAATGCAGGGGGCATATTCACCTAAACCATCCGTGGTTTAGCCCTACGGGCGCTTTGCGGTTAAAATATTTCCAGAACATTTTTCTAGGGTTGTTTCAGCACCTAAAGCGTTAACTAACCGGCGTCTAATTCACATCTCAATTTCGATCCAACACATAACCACCAAACCAACCTTCACAATTCCAACAACACCCACTAAAACTACGAACACCGAACCAAAATCCCCCCTCAACACCCTGCCCAATTTGTCCCCCTACATATTTTACGGCACACTCCAGCCATCTTTTTTAACCCTTATCAAAATAGGATTATCCTATGGACATTAAAAACAGCGTTATTGTCATCACAGGTGCCGCACAAGGCCTTGGCCGTGATATGGCCCTTGAATTAGCCAAAACGCACTGCAAATTAGCCCTTGTGGATTTAGACCAAAACAAACTAGATGCCACTGAACAAGCCTGTTTAGACGCTGGCGCCACTGACGTAAAAACCTACCTGTGTAACGTGGCGGACGAAACACAGGTGGAAAATACCTTTAAAGCCATTCCAAACGACCTAGGAGGCTTAAATGCATTGGTTAATAATGCCGGTATTTTACGAGACGGCCTGTTAATCAAAAAAACCGATGACGGCCTTAAAAAGCTTTCCCTTAATGCATGGCAAAGCGTCATCGATGTAAATCTAACAGGGGTCTTTTTATGCGGCCGTGAATTTGCGTTAAACGCCATTGAGCACAAACAGCAAGGCTGCATTATTAACATTTCCAGCATCAGCCGCGCAGGCAATATAGGGCAAAGTAATTACAGTGCAGCTAAAGCCGGTGTGGCGTCTTTAGCCGTGGTTTGGGCCAAAGAATTAAGTCGTTATGGTATTCGTGCCAATGCCATTGCACCGGGTTTTATCGAAACCGACATGACCGCCAGCATCAACCCGGGCATTCTCAATAAACTAGTCAGCCAAATCCCTGCACAGCGCATGGGCACTGGCCAAGAGATCGCTAATACGGTTTCATTTATTCTACAAAATGACTATATGAACGGCCGTATTGTGGAGCTAGATGGAGGCCTACGCCTTTAGTTAAGGACCTAATCACAGGATTTATGCCAAAAAGTGTAGTTTTGTACTTACAAAACTACACAAACACACATTGAGGGCTAGACTTACAGCTATGTAACTTCATTTTAGGTATCACCATGGCTCTTGGTATTCGTGGAAAACTCATCGCTGTATTGGCCACAGGCATCATTGCATTAGGGCTTATCAGCACATTATCTTTTACATCCCTATCAAGTAATGTAACTGACTTCGAAAGCATTCTAGAAGACGACATAGCCACCACACTAGCTGCTGGGCGCATGATTATTGCGTTTAAAACTCAGGTGCAAGAGTGGAAAAATGTATTATTGCGCGGCCATGATGACGGACAGCGAGATAAATACTGGGGCAAGTTCAATAAACAGCACAAAGTTGTGCAAAAACTTGGACAGGAGATCCTTAATACGAGTGATCGCCCCGATATCCAAGAGACCACTAACAAGTTTCTTAAAGTTCACAGTACTTTAATAGAAAAATACACCATTGGTTACAATGCCTTTGTAAATACTGGTTATGACCATAAAGCCGGTGACAAAGCCGTTAGTGGCATTGATAGAGAGCCAACAAAATTAGCGGCCACCATCGCTAAAATGGCATTGGATCTAGCCGATTCCCACAGTGCACACACTACCGCCTCAGCTGATAGTACTGTCATCATTGGTATTAGCACCATTTTAACAGCCATGATATTAACCCTTCTTGGTGCTATGTATTGCATTAACCGCTGGCTTGTCGTACCTATCAAACAAGCACAATTCCAGCTACAACAACTGGCCGAAGGGCGATTAGACCGCAGCGTTCCAGTTAGGGATGGCGGAGATGAAGTGGCCCATATGTTCACAGCCATGAAACAACTACAAAACAACCTGAATGATGGGGTTGGCGCCATACAATCGTCCATAGGTAAACTGGGCGATAGCTCAGAGCAACTACACGGCATTGCCTCGACCATTCAAAGCGGTACTTCACAGCAGTATCAACGTACAGACCAAATGGCCACCGCCATTACCGAGATGTCCGCCGCCTCATCAGAAGTTGCGCGCCACGCTCAGGATGCCGCGGCCATGGCCAATGATGTGGAAAAAGCAGCTCAACAAGGTGTTGGTACCATGCGCCAAGCCATTAGCACCATTAAATCCACCAGTGAACAAATTGCCAGTACCGCCGATGTGGTACGTCATTTAGAAGAAGACACCAAAAGTGTTGGAACAGTTCTGGATGTGATTAAAGGCATAGCCGAACAAACTAACTTACTTGCACTTAACGCAGCCATTGAAGCCGCCCGAGCCGGTGAACAAGGCCGTGGTTTTGCGGTAGTAGCCGATGAAGTTCGTACCCTTGCCCAACGTACTCAAGAAAGTACCGCTGAGATCCACACCATCATTGAGAACGTGCAAAACGGTGCTCAAAATGCGGTAAGCGCCATTGAAGCTGGCCAAAGCAGTACTGAAGCCAGTGTGACACAGGTAAATACAGCTGGTGAATCCATCGAGAACATCAGTAATTCTGTGAAGCAAATTCTCGGCACTAACGAGCAAATTGCCCAAGCGGCTCAAGAGCAAAGCAGCGTAGCGGAAGACATTTCACGTAATGTGAATGAAATCAGCACCATAGCTGAAGAAAGCTCCGCCAACGCCAAACGCACCTTGGAGTTAAGCGAAGACCTAAAAGATATGTCGGGTATATTGGGTACCCAGATTCACAAATTAAAAGCTCACTAGTATTAGTAATTACACACTTTTTATCGATGTATTCCCATATTTAAAAAGGCTTCATAGATCACTCTATGAAGCCTTTTTTGTTTTCATAATGAAAGCTTGTTTACAGCACGTCCTACCTGCAAAATTAAAACATCTTCGCTATTCACTAAAACACGCTTAAATAATGACAAACACACCCGACTACAAAGCCGCCATATTACAACAGCTGGCCAGCATTCCGTTTGGTAAAACATGTAGTTATGGTTACCTAGCAAAAGCGGCAGGTTTACCCGGCTATGCCCGGCAAGTGGGTAATATAATGAAGAGCCTGCCCCATGACACACAACTGCCCTGGCACCGCATTGTGAACAGTCAAAGAAAGATAAGCTTCCCTATTGGCAGTGAGGCTTATCTAGAACAAAGGAGACGACTAGAAGCTGAGGGCATTGAATTTAAAGGAGAAAAGATTTTAATCACACAGTTTTTATAACTTGTTACATTAACTCTGTGTTTTCTTTTTCTTCTGGACTGGCATTCACCGATAAAGATTTATTGGCAAAATACACCAACACTAAAATAGGTAAACCAATTGCAGACGCCAGAATAAAGAACCAGGTATACCCAAACGTCTCAACTATGGTACCCGAATAACCGGCAAGGGCTTTTGGAATCAACGTCATTAAGGAAGAAAAAATCGCATATTGCATGGCAGTGAATTGAATGTTCACCAAACTCGATAAAAATGCCACAAATGCGGCACTGGCAATGCCCGCCACTAAATTATCAGCAGCCACCACCATATATAAAACATTTAAATTATGGCCGCTATAAAGCAACGTAATAAATAATAAGTTGGTCAGCACAACCAAAAACGCACCTATAAACAATATTCGCATCACACCGATGCGCATGGCCAATATGCCACCTATAAACCCGCCAGCAATGGTCATCACCAAGCCAAATAGCTTAACCGCATCGGCTATTTCTGTTTTGCTATAACCCATGTCTTGATAAAAAATATTACTCATCACCCCTAATACAATATCGCTAATGCGATACAAACCAATAAGCGCTAATAAAAGGCCTGCGGTTTTTAAACCATAATCATCAAAAAACTTTTGTATGGGGGCCACATAACTATTTGTTAACAACTGATTATCAACCCATTGCAGGCGTAAACAGAACTTGGCTATTTGAATGGCAATGGTAATGGCCAGCAGCAATCGCACAGAGCCCATAAAAAATCCAGCTGCGTTACTGTTACCTAGTATTGTTTGTAACTGGCTCTTGGCCCAGATGTAAACATCCGCACTCACATAATAAAAAGCAATAAAACCAAGCACACTCAAGGTGAACACCAGCAACAGTCCAAGGTATTTTTCTGGGCTGTATTCGTGCTCTTTATCTCGTTTAACAGGCTCAGTGATTAAAAACGTCGCGCTGATGCCCACCAACATAAATAGCGACATAATATGGTAAGTGTATTGCCATGCCACATATTGATATTGCTCCATAGTGGTCCCAAAATAGCTGGCTAAATACAAAGCCCCTGCCCCCGCTACAATCATGCCGATACGATAACCGGCAATATAACTAGAGCTCATCAAACCCTGCATATCCGCACCCACGGCTTCAATACGATAGGCATCAATGGAGATGTCCTGAGTTGCAGCACAAAAGCCTAATAACACAGCGCCTAACGCCATTAACGTTAGCTGACTTGATTGAGATGGGTCTGACAAGGCCATTAAACTAATGGCTCCGGCAATGCCTAACTGGGAAACCAGCAACCAAGAGCGACGTAGACCAAGCTTATGAGTAAGATAAGGAATGGGCAGGCAATCCACCAAAGGTGCCCACACAAATTTGAAGGAGTATCCCAGAGCCGCCCAACTAAAATACGTCACGGCGGATTTTTCAATGCCGGCTTCACGTAGCCACAAAGAAAGGGATGAAAAAATCAATAACAAAGGCAGGCCAGCGGAAAAACCTAACAGCAACATATACCAAACTTGGCGCTGCTTTAATGCGGCAAAGCTTTCTTGCCAATTATGCTGCGTGTAGATTTTTTTAAGCACTATTAGTATTAGCCTTTGTTATTTTTATTGTAAGAACAGACTAGTCTTTAAAGTTTTTAAACTGCAACGGCAGTTTAATGTCTTCACTTTCTTTCCACATGGCCATAACAGCCTGAAGGTCATCACGTTTTTTGGCGGTAACACGAATGCTATCACCCTGTATCGCGGCCTGAGCTTTCATTTTATTGTCTTTAACCATTTTGCTCATAATACGAGTAAGGTCTTTATCCAAACCTTCTTTCAAAGTGGCCTGCACTTTCACTTGTTTACCCGCACCTTGTAAATCACCGTATTCAACACAGCTCACTTTGATTTTACGTTTAATCAAACTGGCTTCTAAAATCGGTTTCATTTGGTCGACATGGAACTCTTCGTTAGCAGTAATGGTGATCACACCTTCTTTTAATTCAAAAGACGCATTGGCGCTTTTTAAATCATAGCGACGGCTTAACTCGCGGTTGGCTTGATCTACCGCATTGGTGGCTTCGTGTTTGTCGATTTCTGAAACTACATCAAATGAAGGCATATTTATCCCCTAAATTCATTAAAACTGCCGCTATTCTAACTGTCCAACTCCCATGTGAACAGTGATGAAATAACCACCCGTCGATTCTTAGTCCAATCGTGACAATACTGGCAAATAAACCCATTTGAACTATTTTTTATGTATGGAAAAAAAAATAACTCTCGATATTGCCAAGCAATATTATTATGTCAGCGTTCCTAGTAGTGCTCATCAAGCAATTTTTAGCTCCGTCTTTGCCTACGATGCACTACTAAATACCCTTAGCCAGCAGCAAGATATAGAGCTATTGGGTTACTGCCTGTTTCCTGATGGCATCCATCTATTGCTAAACAGCCAAAGCGCCCCTAGCAAATGGTTAGAACCCTGCCTAATGCAGTACAACCAATGGCATCAACAAGCTTCCGGTGTTGGCGGTTACATCTTTAATGACGAATGTTTAAAGCAGGTTTTAATTCAGCCAAAGTATCTAGGCAAAGCACTGAAATACATTCACCAGCTACCTGTGAGTAAAAAGCTGTGCACGTCTAGTGAACAATATTTATACAGCTCATTCCATGACTACATGAATCAGCAAGACACGCTGGTTAAAACCGAACGTATTCTGACCATGCTCTCCCCACATAATGGCCAACGAGTAAGACGCTTTTATGATTACATGATAGCTTATGAAGCAAGTGCCTTGAATAACTTTGAGTTCGGTAATCACGAATACTATCTCGCTTATAGCGAGCACAGCTATCTAACCAAAGCTCGCTCTAGCTATGAAACTCAAAACACCGAAGACAGTGGTGCATTGCATTTAGAGCTTTGGCAACGCTGCCTGCGTATATTGAGTGAAAAAACCGGCTTAGATGAAAGCACCCTAAGGGGTATTCGCCGCCATCATAGTTTGCCTGATGCACACTTTTTATTGGCTTGGCTGTATACAGAGGAAGCACAAGGCCCTATTTATTTTGCATCCAAGCAGCTTGAGAAAGATGAAGAAACACTGCGTCTAAACATCAACTCCATACCCATGCACCATCCTGCTTTGTATTTGGACAGCATCCGACAACTATGGCATCAAGAAACACCGGTTGTTTAGATTACCTTCCAATAACTATCCGCCCTTACACATCATCCAACACGCATATTAATCCAATGCTCGTTAAGCTATATTAGTTCGCATTACATTAATCATTGTTAAATCATGACACACGATATTCACATCATTGGCACAGGCGCCATGGGCTGCCTGTGGGCAAGTTACTTCCCAAGTTCATACAACCTTCACTTTATTCAAAGACAGACCTCCTGTTCACAACTCGTCATCAATAAACAACCAACTGGGCAAGTCATTAAGGCAAAATGCCATAGTTACGAATCCTTAGAAAAGAACAGCGTTCAAAACCTCATTATTGCCACAAAAGCATTTGATGCACTCACTGCATTCAAACAAGTTATGCCTTTTTTAAAAGAAGGCGCCCAGGTTTTATTATTGCAAAACGGCATGGGCAGTCAGCAAGCCATTCAAAAAGCATGTAACACAAAAATAGCGCTCTATGCATGCAGCAGTACTGAAGGGGCTTATAAATCAGATGCCTTTACAGTGGTACACGCAGGAGTTGGTGAAAATCATGTTGGGCCGCTCAATACACTTGCCACACAAAGCGCTCTTAAAAACTGGCTACCCAGTGCTAGCTTTCAATGGCATGACAATATCGAACCCGTGTTATGGAAGAAACTTTTAATCAACTGCGCCATCAACCCTTTAACCGTGATGTATGACTGCAACAATGGTCAACTAATTGATAACCCTGTTTATCACCAGCATATGAAAAATATTTGTCATGAATTAGACACACTCACTCACGTTTTAAATTTTGCATTGCCAGACGCTCTGCCACTTGCAGAGAACATCTGCCAAGTGACTTACAGCAACTATAGCTCCATGTATCAAGACTTTAAGCACACCCGCCAAAGTGAACTGGAATACATCACCGGCTTTTTCATAAATACCTGCCAGCAATACAATATCAGTAGCCCAGAAAGTGATGTTCTTTATGCTGCATTGCTTGAGAAAGCAGCCCCTAAATAAGCTGGTTTGTAGAGTCCAAATAACTAAGGTAATCTGGCAGCACTTTATCAGCCTAAATACAGCCATAGCCTAATCATGCGTGAATTTTTTCGACAACTCAGCGTTCGCCAAAAAGTTTTTGTATTATTGGCTATCGCCATGCTGGGCATATACGCCTTAAACATCACCAGCAATATTTGGTTAGCCAGCAAAAATCCCATTCAGCAACACCTTACCGTCTTAACGCCCTTACTGCATCAAGAAAAAAACCAAGGTTATTCCCGTCATGACTGGCACCAATACATTAATGAAAATCAAAAATTTTTTAGCATTAATGAAAGTGCACTCTATAACCAAAATGGCACATTAACGGATGCCAGCAGCGACATATTCCCAGCCCAGTTAAATAAAATAAGCCTTAGCCATTTAGCCGACAATACCGTGCTACTACCTGGGCCTGGCTTCACCCTAATGGTGAAATTAACACCTCATATTCCAAAAATATTTTTTCTCGAAATCATCATCATTAGTTTAATACTGTTAGTTATAGGCTTAATATTTGTTGTGGGCATTTTGTATTTTGTAAATCGATTGATTACTCGCCCTATTCTATCCATAACCGCGACCACCAATGAAATCGCTATGGAGCAGAACTACAGCCTTAGAACAAAACGTTTTTATGATGACGAAGTAGGCATATTGGCAGAAAACTTTAACTACATGCTGAACCGTATTGAGCAAGATTCTTATATATTAAAACAAGAAAAAGACAAAGCAGAGCAGTCACGATTACGGGCGATTGAGTTGTCTAAAAAAATGCATGAGACCAATGAACGCCTAGAATTTGAAGTAAAAGTACGAGCACGAGTTGAACACAAACTAACAGACTTTCAGCATTACCTTAATAACATAATCGACTCCATGCCCAGTGCCATCATTGCCATTGATCATGACTTAAAAGTCACGCAATGGAATAAAGGGGCTAGCCAAATCACCCTTGTGAACCGTGATCACGCAATTTATCAACCGCTGGAAGAAACCTGCGAATTTTTATTACCGTATCTCAATATGATTACCGATTCATTAGAGAAACAAGCCACGAATAAAATTGAACGCATTATCTTCAAACAAGATGAATCTACCAGTTTTTTAGACATCACTATTTATCCATTATTAGACACCACCCACAGTGGCGCGGTTATTCGTATTGATGACGTAACCCAGCGAACACAAATGGAAGATATGATGGTGCAGTCTGAAAAAATGATGTCCCTTGGCGGCCTTGCTGCGGGAATGGCCCATGAAATCAACAACCCTCTTGGGGCTATTATCCAAACCGTTCAAAATATTAAACGCCGTTTAAACCCAGCCATACAAAAAAATATTGAAAGCGCGGATGCCATAAACAGCAATATGGAAAGCATCAGTGCCTATATGACAGATAGAAAGATTTTTAATTTTTTAGAAAACATATCTCAAGCAGGTGAGCGTGCATCCACTATTGTCAGTAATATGCTGCAATTCAGCCGTCGCAGTCCTAAAAACTTACAACCACAAGACTTACACCACATTATTGACCGCACTATCAATATTGCTAAAAACGAATATAGCCTAAGCAATGGTTACGACTTTAAAACCATTGATCTCATTAAAGATTTTGACTTATCCATTGCAGAAGTCCCCTGTATTCCATCTGAAATAGAACAGGTGGTATTAAACCTATTAAAAAACGCAGCTCAGGCTTTACAGGGCTACAAGCAACAAAAAGAGTTTGATTTAGACTGGTATAGCCAGATTCAAATAGTCACTCGTAAACGCGGTGAATTCGCTGAAATCATCATTGAAGACAATGGACCCGGAATGGATGAAGACGTCACTCGTCATATATTCGAACCCTTCTTTACCACCAAAGAAGTGGGCATGGGCACAGGCTTAGGCCTGTCGGTATCGTTCTTCATCATCACTAATCATCACCTTGGGCAAATGCGTGTGGAAAGCACCCTAGGGAGCGGCACCCGCTTCACCATTAGCCTGCCGCTGCAACCCGTCACAAGCAGCCACCCGATTAACCTTGAACGTGAAAATAATTCATCGGGCATTTCTTGACCTAAAAATCATACTTCCGTACTATGCCGCCAACTTTTAGGTGCTCAGACTGTTCTCTTAGGTCTGAGTTAAACGGGAAACTGGTGACCTTCTATCTCGTAGAAGCATTCCAGCGCTGCCCCCGCAACGGTAAATAACTTAGGTTAATACACTGCCACTGAACACTATTGTTTGGGAAGGCATTAACCATAAATGTAATTAATTACATTTAGTTATGAGCCCGGATACCGGCCTAATATTTATTAAACTATTGTTGCGGTGGGCGACTAAGTGGAAAAGCCTCTCATTGGGCCAACACTTTGTCATTCCTAAGCATTGGTCTAGACCTTTGATCTTTTCTATCTTTAAACGATCCATACTACTATTTAGCTTAGTTTTATTGAGCGGGTTTACTGTATCTGAAGAACGAGCATTAGATACAGTTAGTATCAGTGCAAAAACTCCTACCAGATACTCAACATATGATTTTATCGGTGCTCACAACACAATTAAATTGGATCAATACCAAGAGCACTTCATTGAATTTAAAAATATTCTCAATCAACAAGCAGGCATAGATATTCGATCTGCTTCTGGTGTGGGTCAATATGCAATACCCAGTATTCGAGGATCTCAAGGACAGCAAGTATTGGTTTTTGAAAACAGCATCCCTGTTAACGACTTAAACGGAAGTGCAGCTGACATTGGCCTTATAAGCCTCAACGGAGCAAAAAACATTGAAGTTTATAGAGGTTTCATCCCAATGGAGTTATCGCCGACCGCTATTGGTGGAGCGATCGATGTAATTACAGATTTAAGAGAAAGCGATCAAGGGGATTTTAAACATACCAGCGGAACATATGGCGTATCACAAACTAGCATAAACCAATCCCTTTCCAATAATAATTGGTCTGTATCGTTTGGATTAGAAGATAGCTACGCCAAAAATGATTTTATATATCAAGAATTGCAACCTGTAAACTCCCCAAGCTCTCCCCAAGATGAACCAAGATATAATAACGCTACGCATTTGCAGAAACTGTATATTAATACAGAATTCAAAGCCTCTGAAACGGATACTTTTTACTTAAATATTAAGGATTCTAAATCCAACAGGGAGTTAGCAGGAGAAATTAATACCAATGAAAATTATGCAAATATCAGCAGTGATAAGTTTTCATCACAAGCTGCCTATACCCATTTTTTTAATAATAAGTCGATAGTACGAACCCAATATTCACAATCCGAGACACAGGAACTCTATGATGATAGGGGCAATTCCATTGGATTGAATGCTCAACTCAATCAATATATTACCGACTTTAAAAAATTAAACATAAATTACAAAGTCCCGCTTTCCTCAATAACTTTAAACTTCAACCAACAATACCAAGTTGAAAACATTGATGTTAAATACTTGAATGACGAAAATTCCAGCAACGAGCTTTGCTATATCAGCGGAAGCTGTGATCGTAAGTATACTCGAGAACAATTTAGCACGGGGTCAAGAATCGAGTGGGCATTATCAAGAAGACTAATGTGGAACAATCAAATAGTTTACTCATCTACTAAGGACGACCCCTTTAGTGAAGAAAGCTCTTCAAATAATAATAATTTCTGGAGCATTCATTCGGGGATACAAAGAGAGATAAACAACAGAATAAACTTGTCTGCAAGCTTTAACCTGCAATATCGACCTCCAAGTACTTCAGAGTTATTCGGCGACAAAGGTTCATCTGTTGGCAATCCTGAACTACTTTCAGAAGAGTCTGAAAGTGTTGAAATAAATTTTGACTATCTAAATATAAATACAGAGATTAATAGCTCAATCTATATCAGAGATGTGATAAATAATATTACAGCACAGCAAGACAGCAGGGGCGTAATTAAATATGACAACATTGGTAAGGCCAAATACGTAGGTGCAGAGCTGTCAAGCACCTACAATTTTTCTAGAGAATATCAATACTCAGCGACCATTAACTATCAAAAAAGTGAAATTACTAAGCATACAACTTCAAGTTACGTTGGTAACGAACTGAATGATCATAGGTCCTGGTTTTTAGAACAATCATTAAGATTTTCTTCTTTTCCATATACCGCTACAGTTCAGTGGTCCTATGAAAAAGGCGGCTATTACGACACTCTTAATTATATTAGAAGAGACGATAAATCTTCAGCCAACATATTACTAAGCTACACACTAAACGAGTCCAACATTAGTTTTAGTGCTTATAACTTAACAAATAATAGAACTCGCACCTACCGCTATACACCTGTAGCTGGACGAACCCTTTACCTCACAATCAAACACAATTGGAATATTGAATGAAAAACTTTTATTTATTAACTTCAATAATAAGCGCATCCCTTTTAACCGGTTGCCTGGAATTAGAAGAGAGTTCTTCAAATTCAGATGTAAGTGATAGACTCACAATCAAAGATGGAGTGACTATTGGAGATGTTGCATGTTCATCAGACCATTCTGTCGCTTATTTATCTGAAGAGCAGTCAAATGAATATACTGCTGTACTGAGAGTTTCAGATTATACAAGCAACACTTTAGAATTAGTTGAAAATGATAGCATTGTTAGTTCTGATGTACTTTCAACAGTAGATTCAGACTATGCTTATATAGGTAGAGAAGATAACCTTTATCAAGTTGGCCGTAAAAACATCGACACTATTCAAAAATTTTATAAAACGGCTCTCAATGATAGTACCGGCTTATTCCAAACTGACAACGGCCTTGGGTACAGCTTAAGAAACGCTGGAAATTCCGAAAGTGCTAATCCTTATGACATAGGCTTCATAAATGACACTATTGCTGTCATTGCAAGGTATGGAAAAAGTGAAGCATGGTTAGTCAATTTAAACGCACAACAAGAAGAAGACTTTAAGCTATGCGAAATAGATCTTTCGCACTACTCAACAAGCAGCACAGATGCTGGCGGCACTGTTACCGTTAACCCCCCAAATATGTTTAGCGTAAACATTAACGAACAATATGCCGCAATTACTATGCAGCGTTTAGATGGATTTAAAGCTGTGAATTCTGCTTATGTCTCAATATTTGACCTGACTACATGGGAGGAAGTTGATACAAATATTAATGATGCAGACAGTAATTTAAAAGGAATTAAGTTAAATCTAAAGAATCCTCAAAGCAACGCACAGTCCGGTAATGACATGTACTTAGGAAGCTTTATCTATAACAGTGCATACGGCTGTGAAACTGGTGAAACAGGGATTGAAAAAATTAACTTGGAAACATTATCATCAACCACAATTGACGATACAACTTGCTACCAAGCAATCACTTCAACCAGCGATGGCAGAATTTTCGCAGTTGATAATCACTCGAGCTATTATGGTGAAGCAGGCTCAAATACCTTATTTGAATTTAACGGTGCGACTAAAACAGCCGTCACTGATTTTGAAAATACAACAATCGAAACTGTATCAGCTTACGGAAATGACCTATGGTACAGCCTCCCTCAAGAAACTTCAGGGTCTGGCGATACACTCGTTGTAACAAGAGATTTTGAGGTAGGCCAAATTGATACTACAACAAATACTAAAATTTCAGCTTCTGTTGTAAACCCTACACTAACAGCTAGAGCAATCACATTTATTGAAAGATAAACTCTAAAAAAAAGCCGAGCAATGCTCGGCTTTTTTTGTTTCAAAAGAATCGTAATTAACTAAACCTGAAATCGTTCCAACTTCTCCTGTAGCGATTGTGTCAACGCGACCACTTCTTGAATAGCTTCCACCGTATGCTCTGCATCTTCTACTGTAGCCCGGCCTAAGTTATTAATGGTTACCACGTTTTTATCAATGGTTTGCGCCACATTGGTTTGCTCATCTGCAGAGGTAGAGATAATGCCGTTGGTTGTGGCAATGTGCTCAACCATGTTTACGATCTCATCAAGGGCAGTACGCACCTTGGATGAAAATTCTACTGTATCTTGCGCCATCATATGGCTATTGCCCATCACCTCTACCGCATTGGTAATACCGGTATGGATTGTTGTCATGACCTCATCAATCTCTTGAGCAGATGATTGAGTTCGGCTGGCAAGGGTTCGTACTTCATCCGCAACTACTGCAAAGCCTCGGCCTTGCTCCCCCGCTCGGGCGGCTTCAATGGCAGCATTCAGTGCTAATAAGTTGGTTTGCTCTGCAATGCCTTTTATTACTGATAGCATGTTGGCAATGTTTTCAGAGTTTTCTGATAGTTTATTAATCACTTCTGTGCTGTGCATGATTTCATCGGCAAGCTGATTAATTTGGCTTAACGCTTTACCTACCACTTCATTAGCATCTTTAGCATGCTGACTGGTTTCAATGGCCGATTTTTCAGCTTCACTACTCTGCCTATTTACCTCTTCGCTGGTGGCCGACATTTGAGTCACCGCAGAGGCCACTTGTTCGGTTTCTAATAATTGTTCATGAGCGGCGTTATTACTTTTAGTTGCGTTTTTCCCAACTTGATCCATTGACTTACCCACATCGGATGCGGTTTCTTGCACCACTTTTAGTAGGCTGTGAATTTTTTCCACCATCACATTGAATTCGCCGGTTAACTCACCCATTTCATCTTTGGATTCCACCTCGACACGAACTCGCATATCACCACGAGATATTTTTTGGGCCGCATTAAAAAACTGACCTACCGTGCTGCGAACGGACCAGAAAAAGGCGGCGTATAAATACACAATTAGAAGCATCACTAAAATAATTGCCACGGCCACAATGGCCAGTTTTTGACTTAATTCATCAATGCGAACCTGTAATATATCGCTAATGTTGTTTAGCGCTATTTTACGAATACTCTTGATGCTATCTACGCGCTCTAAATAGTATTTACTAAAGTCTCTCCATGAAATTTCTACCGACATGGCAGAGACAATTTCATCGTCTAGTTTGTATTTAATTTCTTCTACTGATTTTTCTATTTTCGTGAATTCTTTTTCGAACAAATCTTTAAAATGTGCGTTTTTCATCAACGATTGATGATTTTTGTTCATATTCTTTTGGGTTTGATCAACACCGTCATAAGCATTATTCAAACTATCGTACACAGCTGTTGATATGTATTTTTCAAAAATACCGTATACCGCCAAGGTATGTGCAAAACCTAAACTCGTTTGGTATTCAGGGTAATCTGATATAGCCAGTTTCAAAAGTCGTTGCACATTGGCGTCCGTGTCTTGATTGATACCCGATGCTTGCGCCACATTGACTGCACTGAAGATGATATCTTGCACAACTTGATTAAAACTTTTGTATTGATCATTGATAGTTGGCTGTCGGCTCTCGCCTCCGCGATCAAAACCTTTACGCCATTGCTTTTTCTTCTTTTCTAATTCATTTGCAATGGGCGATGAGAGATTTGCATTAATCACTGTATTGATGCTTTTAAACAGATCTGTTGATAGTTTATCCACTTCATTATTGATTTCTGGGCGAGCAAAAAAGCTGGCTACGCCACCTAAGTCTCGATATAGAGTGGCTTGATCAGATACGCTTAAAATTTCATTGATGATATGAAGGGAGCTTTGTTCTAATTTGGTTTTTTCAATTTGCTGATAGGTTTGATCAATAATGGCATAACTTAGTAAAACCAAAGGCACAAAAAAGGTACAGCTGATTACGCCAAATTTCTGGGCGTAACTCAGCTTATTCATTAACTTGATAGCAGGCGCTAAAAATCCAGACACTGCGTACACCTCTCGTTACAACATATAAATAAGTGTAGACCGTTTTTATCTCTGTGCTTGCTCATCACACTAAAGTAAAAGGTGTCTAACATCGCCTAACAGCTGGCAAAGATAACGTGTAAATTGCGCCGCCTGAGCGCCATCTATCACCCTATGATCGTACGACATGCTTAATGGCAACATGAGCCTTGGCTCAAACGAACTGCCATTCCATATGGGCTTATACGCCGCCTTAGAAACCCCTAATATGGCCACTTGTGGCGCACTCACTATGGGCGTAAACGCTGTGCCGCCAATGCCACCCAAACTTGAAATGGTAAAGCAGCCACCGCTCATGGCATCCATGGCTAATTTTTTATCCCTGGCTTGTTTGGCCAATTCACTGCTTTTTAACGCTAATTCAACAATGCCCTTTTGATCGGCCGCTTTAATCACTGGCACTAACAAACCATCAGGCGTATCTACCGCAATGCCGATATTGATGTACTGCTTCAATATTAGGCTGTCACCATTTGGCCCAAGGGATGAATTAAATTCGGGGAATTTTTCCAGCGCTTTGCTACATGCTTTTAAAATAAAAGCCAAAGGCGAAACCCGCACACCTTCTGGCAACTGATTTTGCATCTGGCCTTTTCGGTATTCTTCTAGTTCTGTGATATCGGCATCATCAAACTGGGTAACTTGCGGAATGGTGCTCCAGCTTTGCACCATATTTCGCGCTGTGACTTGTTTAATTTTATTAAGGGGTTTTTCACTGATTTCACCATAGCGAGAGAAGTCTTCACTGCTACCCACAACACCGGTAGCAACACTTGGCCCTTGTTTAAGACTTTGTTTTACAAAACCTTGTACGTCTTCTTTTAGAATGCGATTTTTAGGGCCGCTTGAGGGTACTTTCGATAAATCCACCCCCATTTCTCGGGCCAATTTGCGCACAGCCGGGCCTGCATGCACGTTACCTGACACGCTAATCTCTAATGTAACCTGCGCTTCAGGCTGCGAGGCTTTTGCGGACTGGGCTTTTGATTGAGGCCGTGTTGGTGATTGAGACTGCGCTGCTGGCTGAGGCTTACTTGCCACATCATCACTTTTAGGTGCTTCAGCTATAGGGGCCGCTTGGTTTGATTCCACCAACATTGTGGCTACCTTGTCCCCTTGGCTGACTTTATCCCCCACTTTTATGTGGTAGCTAAGCACTTTGCCCGCATGAGGGGCTGGCACTTCCATGGTGGCTTTATCACTTTCAAGCACCACTAAGCTTTCTTCGCTTTCTAGGTTGTCACCTTCTTTGATGCATAGCTCGATCACTTCAACTTGATCAATGCCGCCTAAATCGGGCACTGCAACATCAAGCTCGCTGGGGCCTGAAGAGGATTGAGGTACAGAGGATTCAACTTCTGCAGCTTCAGCCACTGGTTCACTGACTGAGGGTTGTTTGTCATCCGCCTCGGTGGCTGAACCCTGCTCTGTGGTGCTGACTGTTGAGCCTTCTACTTCCATCATGGCAACCGCTGAGCCTGAGCCCACTTTATCGCCTACTTTTACTAGGATCTCGGCCACGGTACCGCCGTTGGGCACAGGGACTTCCATGGTGGCTTTGTCGCTTTCTAAAACCAATATCGTATCTTCTGCCTGCAGGGTGTCGCCCACGGCTACTTCGATCTCGATTACTTCTACTTCGTCTATGCCGCCAAGGTCTGGCACACATACTTGTACTTGAGCCATATTCTTGTCCTTAAATAACTGCCCTTAATGGTACAGCGGGTCTAATTTATCAGGGTCGATGCCAAAATCCTTTTGTGCTTTTTGCATCACACTGGCTTCCAACTCACCGTCTTTTACTAATGCACTTAATGCAGCCAACACCACAAACTGGCGGTCCACTTCAAAGAAACGCCTTAAGTTTTCTCGGCTATCACTGCGACCAAATCCATCGGTCCCTAAGGTCACAAACGTTTTATCGGTTGGCATATACGCGCGTAATTGCTCGCTGTATTGTTTCATGTAATCCGTTGCACAAATGACTGGGCCAGCCGTTTTTTCTAAACAGGTTGTGACATAAGCCGATTTTGGTTTTTTCTTGGAATTTAATAAGTTATCGCGCTCAACTTTTCGCCCTTCTCGGGTCAGTTCGTTAATGCTAGTGGCACTCCAAACATCGGCCTGAATATTAAAATCATTGGCTAATATTGTTTGCGCTTCCAAAACTTCACATAAAATAGTACCGCTGCCCAATAGCTGAACATGCAGTGGTTTTTTAGCTTTTACTTTTTCCGCCGGCTTCAATAAGTACAGACCTTTTTTAATGCCTTCTTCTGCGCCTTTTGGCATAGCTGGGTGTTTATAACTTTCGTTCATCACCGTGATGTAATAAAAAACACGCTCGTGATTTTTATACATGCGCTCTAAACCATCTTGAATGATGACGGCGATTTCAAACGCAAACGCAGGGTCATAGCTGACGCAGTTTGGAATGGTATTGGCCAATATGTGGCTGTGACCATCTTGATGCTGCAAGCCTTCACCGTTTAATGTAGTGCGCCCTGCGGTGGCGCCCATTAAAAAGCCTTGAGCTTGGCAATCACCCGCGGCCCAGGCTAAATCGCCAATGCGCTGAAAACCAAACATGGAATAAAAAATATAAAACGGCACCATGGCTTTGTCGTAAACACTGTACGCTGTCGCCGCTGATAGCCACGCACTAAAAGCACCAGCTTCGTTAATGCCCTCTTCTAAGATACGGCCCTTTTTTTCTTCCTTGTAATACATCATTTGGCCAAAATCTACCGGCTCATAAAGCTGACCTTCTGAACTGTAGATGCCCAATTGACGGAACAAGCCTTCCATACCAAATGTACGCGCTTCGTCTGGCACAATGGGCACCACACGTTCGCCCATATTTTTATCTTTAACCAAACTGGTGAGCAATCTCACAAAGGCCATGGTGCTGGATATTTCTCGCTCGCCAGTGCCTTCAAGCTGCGATTTAAACGCCGATAATTCAGGCACGTCTAATGGGGTTTTGTTTTCTGTGCGCACCGGCATAAAACCCCCTAGGGTTTCACGGCGTTTGCGCATGTAAACCATTTCAGGGCTGTCTTCTGGTGGGCGGTAATACGGCACAGCTTCTAGCTCGCTGTCTTTAATGGGGATATCAAAGCGATCACGGAAACCTTTCAGGCTTTCCATATCGAGTTTTTTAACCGAGTGCGCTTCGTTTTTACCTTCCGCGGCATCACCCATGCCGTAACCTTTAACCGTGTGAGCCAAAATGACAGTGGGCTGGCCTTTATGTCCTGCCGCTTGGCGATAAGCCGCATACACTTTATAAGGATCATGACCGCCGCGATTTAGGTTAAAGATTTCTTCATCTTTCATGCCTGCGATCATGTCTTGAAGTTCTGGGTATTTACCAAAGAAGTGCTCTTTGGTGTAAGCGCCGCCTTTGGCTTTGTAGTTTTGGAATTCACCGTCCACCACTTCATCCATGCGCTTTTGTAAAAAGCCGTCTTTATCTTGGGCTAATAATGGGTCCCAATGACGACCCCAAACCACTTTAATCACATTCCAACCCGCACCGCGGAAACTGCCTTCTAGCTCTTGAATAATTTTACCGTTACCCCGTACCGGCCCATCAAGGCGTTGCAAATTGCAGTTGATGACAAAAATTAAGTTTTCGAGTTTTTCACGGCCCGCAAGGTTAATGGCACCCAATGTTTCTGGCTCGTCACACTCGCCATCCCCTAAAAAGGCCCAGACTTTTCTGTCTAACCTTGGCACCAAACTGCGCGCAGACATATAACGCATAAAGTGCGCTTGGTAGATGGCTTGCATGGGACCAAGCCCCATGGAAACTGTGGGGAACTGCCAGTAGTCCGGCATGAGTTTAGGGTGCGGATAGGAGCTTAGGCCCTCGCCGCCCACTTCACGGCGAAAGTTTTCAAGTTTTTCTTTATCGAAGCGCCCTTCTAAGAAGCTGCGTGCATAAATACCTGGGGCAATGTGGCCTTGGTAATAAATTAAGTCGCCATTGGGGCATTTTTCGCTGTCTTTATTTGGCGCACGGAAAAAATAGTTAAAACCCACATCATAAAGGGTGGCGCTTGAGGCAAAGCTGGCAATATGGCCACCAAGGTCGTCCCCGGTTTGATTGGCACGCACCACCATGGCAAGGGCGTTCCAACGAATCAAAGATCGAATGCGGCGCTCTAAAAACAGATCCCCCGGCATTTTCACTTCATCATTAGGGGGAATGGTATTTCGGTAAGGGGTGGTCATGGTGTACGGCAATGGCATGCCATCACGGGTCGCACATTCTGAAAGGCGCTCTAATAAAAAACGCGCGCGCTCA
>Ga0209712_10001492_pt1 | contig 19862 bp, 20 predicted proteins | sample ArcOceMetagenome_FD_187443 | JGI IMG/M metagenome (GOLD analysis project Ga0209712, IMG submission 187443) | Marine eukaryotic phytoplankton communities from Arctic Ocean - Arctic Ocean - Greenland ARC118M Metagenome (SPAdes) (version 2) | ecosystem: Environmental > Aquatic > Marine > Oceanic...
ACTTATAATTGTTGCTTTTACTTTTCCTGATTTAACTGCCTCTAGGTTGTCTTCAACAAACTCTAGAGTTTCTCTACCATTGGTACCATTTCCAATAGCAATATATTCAATATTAAAAGCCTCTATGAGTTTATCTAAAATAATTTTTGATCCACTTTCATCAAATCTTGGTGCAAAAGGATAGATAACATGATCACCAATAAATTTTCCTGTGTGGTCGATCACAACAATCTTACATCCAGTTCTAATTCCTGGATCAATTCCTAGGACTGCTTTTGAACCAAGGTAGGGTTGAAGGAGTAGGTTTTTAAGGTTAATTCCAAATACGTCTATAGCGGCTGAATCCGATACTTTTTTAAGCTCTGATTTCACCTCTAAATCCATGCTTGATGAGATAGAGCTATCATAAGCTTTTTTAGCAAGCTTCATAAGTAGATCATAATTTCCAAGTGTATCTCCATTTGGAAAGTGATTTTGCTCAATAATTTGTATTCCAAAATCACTCTCTAAAACAACATCAATTTTTAATACTTTTAAGTTCATTCCTCTTCTCATGGCCATGAATCTGTGAGTATTTTTCGGATCTTTAATTTGAGATAAATTTTCTTCAAACTCAAAAAAATCTTTGAATTTATCAAAATCTTTTACTTCTTGAGCCCCAGATCTTAAGGATGATCTAATTTTTGCTGATTTCCAAAATTCTGATCGAAGACTCTCTTTTGTATCACTATTGTGAACGTACTCTTCTATAATGATATCGCAGGCACCATTAATCGCTTCCTCTAAATTGGCCACAAGACCATTTGAGTCTGTCACAAATTTCTGATTAATTTCATTGATCATTTTATCAAAACTAACTTTTGATGTTTTAATTAACTCTGAGAGAGGCTCTAATCCTTTCTCTTTTGCTATCGTTGCTTTCGTTTTCTTTTTTGATTTATAAGGTGCATAGAGATCTTCTAAAAGATTTAATGTTTCTGCTGCTAAAATCTTCTTCTCTAACTCTGGTGTCAATTTTTCCATTTTTTTGATTGTATCTAGAATATATGCTCGTCTTTTTTCGATTTCTAAATATTCTTCATAAAGGTCTTTGATCTGTCTAATTTGAACTTCATCTAGATTTCCAGTTGCCTCTTTTCTATATCTCGCAATAAAAGGAATGGTTCCATCTTCAAGAAATAATAAATTAGCCGTTGAAATAATATTATTAACAGGTAATTGAGAATGTTTTGCAACGTAGGCAATGGCCTGATTATCGAGTGACATATTAAAAAATCCTTTTATCAATGTTTAAGGGAATAATAATTTATAAAAATTACACACTATTAGCAAGAAAAACTTCTACTACATTGAATTTACGTAGATATTAAGGTGAAGTTAACTAAATATTCATTGCCATTTCCCACTGTAAATAGTACTTACCGTTAACTTATAAACAGCTTAATTTTTTTAAATATGTTAAAAGAACATACTTAATTTTCAATGCAATTTTTTTTATAAAGGGGAAAAAATGAAAAAAATGGTTTTATTTATTGCGCTCGCAATGATGAGTGTTTTTGCTAACGCTGCTTCATTAGAGTTTAAGTTTGACATCAACTCTTCAGGTCCAAGTATTTATCCATGTGATGCTGGATTACAACACAAGGCACATCCACAAAGAGTATGTTATGACAGAGTATCAATGGATTCTTGTAATCCTTCACTATGTACAGATGAAGTTCAATGTAACTGTGTTTGTACAGCAGATTCAGACAGTGACGCTGGTGAATACAGACATGATTTCATGAGTGTATCATATGCTAACTGGACTGATAATGGTGAGCAAGCAACTAACATCCAATCAAAAGGTGTAGCTGCTGGGAAAACATCTTTCAACAGAATGTTCTCAAACAAAGACGAGTGGAATAAGCAATTAACTAAATTATCTTTCAACTTAGGTTCAGAAAGATATGGTGCTGAATTTTACTTAGACGTATGTTACAGAGGTCCACAAATTGATTATTATGCTGCCGGATCATTCTCTGATACGCCAAATTTTCAATTAAAAGCACAAGCTACAGTTACTGACATTATTTCAAGTAATGGTTTAAGGTATTCTCAACTTGCTGATCTAGAAGTTAAAGCAATCTCTGCTTGTGATCAACAAGGTATGGGTTCATACGTTTATGCTGGTGACGGTGCAGGTAACTTTGATAATGCATTATTACATGACATTACTTCAAACGTAACTGTTCCAAATGGTCAGTTTCAATATTCAACTAATTTTTCTGCATTCAACACAGGTGCTAACTTATTCTTAATCAACAAGTGGATAAACGTTAATAATAGTTTTTCTCCAAGATTTTGTAAGATTAGATATACTTTCAAAGAAGCAAGAAGAGATAGTAGTGATCTAGTTTCTCAAATAAGAAAATGGAAGCACCAAAAAGCACAAGTTTGTACTTATACTTCAATTAACGAAGATTTATAATAACAAGGTAGTGGAGACCCTAGTGGTCTCCACTTTTTATAAAAATGATAAAAAATATAGTATTACTTACATTTATTTTAATTAGCGCCAAATCATTTTCTTGTGAGTTTGATACTCCTAAAGATTATGCTCTTTTTACATCTCTTGAATCGAATCAAACTCATGCTTTTGATCATGAGAAAACGCTTTATGAGTTGCCAATCTTTAGAGCTTTTAATTGCCAAAAAGTTGCTCTTAAAAATCAATTTATCATGATTGGGATTGGGCCAGAACTAAATGAATTTGATGATCAAGTTCAATCATTTTCTTTTAGTGATGAAATCTACCCATCTAAGTGTTCAATAAAGAATGCTCCATTTGCAGTGATGAGTTTTGATGAGAAACTCAAAATATTCAAATCAAAAAAAGATTATATTAATAATTGCCTTGAAATTATTATCGAAGATGAAGGCCGTATGCCCCTTAAAATAACTGAGGAGCAACCTGGTTGTAAGGTAAATAAGGTCACAAATCACAAAGCAATCTATCAAGGCGGATTTTGTTTTGTAAAACCCACTATTACTTCAAGCTACTTAGTGAAAGTAAAAGTTAAAAAAGAATGTCAAACAAGAGATGGCTTAAAAGCATTAAAGCTTAATCCTACAGATATAAAAAGTATTATTAATTTCTATTCTGCTGGAGATGAGACTGGTTCATCTGGTCAACTTCAAGCTCTAAATACGACTAATATGCGATTAATCACGAATACAGATGCATCTGTTATTAAGTCATCAGATTCATATGGGGAAATCAATCCTCAATTTCCAGCGGACTATATAAACCCAAATATCTATATGGCAGAGACTAAAATTCAAGAATACGGACCTAATTTTAAGTTTGAAACTCCAATTCTTGTTGATAACCGTTGTAAAGAAACATGCTTAGAGGGTCTTTGCTATTCTCCCTGTCAATATGCACAACCTGCTGTTTTTGAAGCCCAGCTATTTTCTGTTAGCAAAAGAAAAGAATCATTTTTGACTTCATGGTATGACGGGGGAGTCGCTCAACCTAACTACCAAGGCTTTATAAATGGAACAGGTTTTTTAATTCCGAAGACATATTTAGAGGATGGGAAAGTTTATAAACTTGTTTTGAATTTTAATGATCCTAAATTTGATTTTGAAAAATTTAAAGACAGAATCGTTAGAAAATTCGGTGAAATGAGACAACATTTACCTCAAATGAATAGAAATGGAATTTCTGATATTCCAGAAATCAACGAGATCATTAGTCTGGCACAAATTCCAAGTATTAGAGATATTTATGGAATAAATTTTGCTGAAGGGCTTGAAGGACTTACAAAATCTCTGGAGCTTTTAAGATCTTATCTAGGCTATAAAATGTGGCCCCCATATTATGATCAAACTTGTTCAGCTGATATGACAAAATGTATGTCATCATCCATGAAGAATTTAGAGATTATTTATACTTTTAAATTGAATATTATAAACGACACTCCATCAATTACGACAATTAATATGGAGAGAAAGTCTAAATTAGAAGCAGATTATATAAATACAAAACTACCAAAATTAGAATGTGGTTATAAAAAGTAACTTTAGGGGAATTAGAAAATGAAAAATTTATTATTATTAGGATTTATTTTACTTGCAGTGAATGTATCATTTGCTTCATCTGGACAGCAGGGTGGCAATGGTCAGCAAGGTGGCGGAACAACAGTTGATGATGACTTTGGTTCAGGCTCAGATGAATTTGAATTTGAAAGATTCTCAAATGAGAATGTTTTAGCAATGATTGAAGACGATATGGAACTTGCTTGTAATGGTACAGGTCTTTGTACACTTCATGCAGTAACACAATCGGATAGAAGATTTACAGCAACTTTTAATGTTGGTGAAGGGTCACCAGTTAGTGGTTTATCAAAGCCTGAGGGATCAGTTATCATTACTGATGGATCGCAAGGATTATATGATTCTCAACAATACTGGGGAGTTCAGTTTGAGTATACAACTGGTACATGTACTCAGTCGATTCAAGTTCCAAGATCATTATACTTATCTATGAACAGATATTTTTATGATTTTATTGATGAAGAAGGAAATACAAGAAGAGGATTTGATCCATCAAAAGAAGCTATGATTATGTTTTACTCAACTATTGTAAAGCAAGCTTCTGGATGTAATGCTCCAAAGTAGTATTTTAAAATAGAGTTAAATTTAAAGTAAATATTGGGAAGGAGAGAGCTCAATAAATAAACGGAAACTATAAAGGTTGAGTTATGTTAAAGAGCTTTCTACTAATTATATTATTTTTATTAAGTATGAATTTCGCCAATTCTACAGTTATATGGGATTGGCAGGTTCAAAATTCCAGTGAGGATTCATTAAATATCAATCCTCTTCGCTACACTAATAGGGCCCAGTGTGCAATAGATTCAAATTCACCAACAAAATCAGCTTTTGTTATTTTAGACACTATTAGTCCTGGTAAGTCTTTTTATAGATTAGCGAAACAGCTTGGAGTGAATGAAGCTGAACTCGTAGGCTCGGGTGTTAATACAGTTCGCAAATCTATACTTTCATTAATTAGTTTAACAGCAAAGCGAATATTGAATGGCGAGCTTCCTATTATTAAAGCAAATCTCAACGATTTGAAAAATCAAGAATTGGTAGATGCTTTTGATGATTGTGAAAATAATTTAAAATGTTCTAAGAAAAATAAGATGCTTAGACTTATTTGGGAGAGCTCTAAATCTGAGCTTATATCAAACACAAAGTTTGGCCATTCAGATTTTTTATCTCTAAGTTCAGGACCAAAACTTAGTTGTTATTACGTTAAACAATTCTCTGCTATTCAAGGTCACTTGATGAGTTCTTCGCCTACAGCAAAAGGTGCGAATACTCTTGGTGAAACTATGAATAAAAACAGTGAATATATGGTCTCTTGTGACAAGCTGCCTTTGGATATTGATCTAAAAGTTGCAAACTATCAGGTAGAGTTTGTTAATATCGACAATAAAACATGGGATAAAGTCGGTTTTGACGTTTGGAATTCTTTAAAGATCTATTTATCTTGGGCGTTTAGAAACTCCAAAGAGATCCAAAAAATCTCAAGTCCTTATTCAAGTATTGTTAAAAGTATAAACCTTGAAGAGATAATGTTGTTTTTTTCAAATGGTTGTAAAAGTATTGATAACCCTTCATGTGATAGTAAAACTCTTAATCTAAACTCCTTAAGAGCATTCTCTCAAATGAGTGATGAAAAAGAAGTTTTTAAAACAGATATGATGAATCAAGTTGTGGAAGGTGTAGAAGCATCTGTCGTTTCTCAATCGATCATAAATGTAAATGATGATCTTTTAAATATGGGAAAAACAGGGGATGCCGTTTCATGGGCACAAAACTTTAGAGATAACTTCACTAAGACAAGAGGTTTTCATAAATTAAAATTTATCAATGCTATCAATAAACTTAATTTAATAAAAGGCAATTTATCTATTGAAGCTCTCGAATACGAGATTCAAAAAACAAGCAACCTTCCGGTTACAAACATAACAAGATCGGAACTATATTATATGTGTTCAGAGTTCAAAATTGCAGCGGATGAAAAATTCTCATTTTTAAATGCAGATCTGTCTCTTCTTGCTGAAGACAATCCTCTTGATCAGTTAAGCCATAGAATTGGTGGAGATAAAATTAAAAATTACTTTTCATATTATAAAACCCTTGCAAAATCTGTTCTAAATATCTGTGATGGACTTCAATCAAATAAGTATTGGGGAGCATCTTTTGAAGTTAATCGAGACGGATTTACTTCATGGTATAAAGAGCACACAACAGATGTAGTGTTCTCAAATAAAATGAATATTAATAGTTCTACTTTAAGTGAGTTAAGTCCTATTTTAACATTCGCTCCAAAGGGCATGAGTTCGAAAAGATCTGAAGTAGTCTGTGTTGATGGAAGTAACTGTGCTCGTCATCTACTTGATTCTATTGTCGATCTTTATTCAAACCTTAAGTATGCAGACTCTTTACTTCCGGGAACTGAAATAGCATCACCAAATATGGTCAATCCTTATAGTGAAAAGCTTGCTTGTAAGATTTATGATCCATGGAAAAAGAAAAAAGATGTTATTTCTAACTTTTTTGGAGACCTATCTCGCGCAGCACTTTTTGGTCTACTACCAAGTCCAGTTTATATAAGCTCAGATGTTAAAGACAAAAAAGTTGTAAAGCTTAAAACTCTTCTTGAAAATGGACAAATTAAATTTGATCAGATTTATGATGAGAAAAAAGTTCGTAACTCATTTATTGCAGATATGGGACCTCTTTTAGGCGTACCTTGTGCTGTTTCTATTTCAAATGATAGGTTTAACCCACTTAGATATTATCGCTTTAATGGAATTTCTGTTGGAACTTGTCATGAGCGTTCTGAAAACAATACCACTGTTAACTCTTCTACAGATATGAGTTCAACTTCTGAAGAAGGTTCAAGATGTTTTAGTTGCTCCATTAACTTAGAGACTGTTGCGGGAGTTGCAGCATCTATTGAGCCCATTACTCGTTCAGCTTATTTTTTGATTCGAGGAGTATGGAATTTAGTTAAAGGTATGCGAGATCCATATGATATACCTCGCTCATGGTCACTAGATGTAAACCAAGTTCACAATACATATAAAAAATATGGGCTAGTTAATAATTTTTGCTTAAAAAAATTATTAAATGGTACAAGCTGTATGGGGAATTCATGCGAGTCGGCGATTGTTGATTCTGCATCAAAATATTTAAAAGGATCAATTGATGGAACCTATGCTACTCGTTTGCGAGGAGATGGTTATTTGAAGTTGACGACTTGTGATGAGCCTGTGCGAGTTTTATTGAGTGGAAATAGAGGTCGTATTTGTTCTGGAAATAATAATATGACTAGAGACGATTTAGTTATCCCTAGTCAGTGTGATATCGATAAGGTTTTATATGAAAAATAGTTTAATAGTCCTTTTCATAGCTCTTTGTAGCTTTTCAGTATTTTCTGCGCCACTTCATTATGAAGTTAGTTGGACGATGGATTTTCAGAAAAAAGTATCCCTTGTCTGTGATGATGAATCAGAGACGACTTGTGAGGCACTTTGTGAAAATATGAGAAGGTGTGAAGTACTTGAGAAGACATGTACCAACTGTATTGGTAATGATTTATTTATTACTAATTTTTATAAAAATATCGGAGAGTCAATCGTATATTCAGGAAGAGAATTCGACGAGAGTACAGTATATACTCCTTTTGTTGATGATCAATTCATAACGTTAACTGCAAATTCAATCTATAATATCATTACGGAATTTGATTCTAGGTCTATGAGAGCTCGATTCGCTAAATTATGTCCTTTTAAAACAAAAACAGACCCAGTTGTTTTTATAAAAGTAGATGAAGATCGTTACCCACTCTATTTTTATTATGTTGCATGTGATGATCGATTTTTTGAGATAACGGGAACTCCTGATTTATATGAGCAAATAAAACCAGCTCTTTATTAATTTTGAAAGAAAATGAGCAAATTCTTATTATTGGTGATGGTATTTCTTCATGGGTTTTATCCTATTATCTGGCAAAAAAAATATCACAGATAACGATTGTTAGCTCTGATACAGCTTATAGTCCCTGTTCATTACATTCAACTTCAATAAATTGTTTGAGAGGGACTGAACAAGGTATATCAACTCTTGGAGACTTAATCTGTAAATCTTTTGAGGCATTTCAAAAATTTAATTTAGAGCACTCACCAGATGGTGTTTTTGAAGGTATAGAGTACCAAATCTTTAATGACTTAAAGAAGTGGGAGACGCGATATCCAGATTATCAGCATGTTGAAAATCATTCTCTATTAAATTCACACCTTAACAATTTTCAATTTTTTTACCCAAGTGAAGCTTACTTCATCTCACCTAAAAAACTAAAAAAATGGTTTTTTGAACAAACTCCAAATGCAGTAAGAGAGGTCGGAGAGGTAAAAAAGATAACGAAATTAAGTGACTCTTTTAGTGTTAATATTGATGACTCTGAACGAATATTTGATAAGGTTTTTATTTGTTCCAATTATCAGGCGACTAAGCTTGCTTTTGGATTTAATGAAACACTCGATTATTATCTGTCACACTCAAAACCAGTCCTTGGAAGCTATTTTGAAATTGATGCAAATGAAATAAATTTTTCTCATCCTCATAGCTTAAATATGGCCCTTGATAAGCACCATTTTATCTATAGAAAAGAAGACAATATTATTCAAATTGGATCTACAAGTATTAATAATACTATAGATAGATCAATATCAGAAATAGAACTTATAAAAATATTCAAAGAGGTTAGTGCAAATATATCTTTTAAATTACCACTAATAGAGAAGTTTTCTGCTAAAACTGGGATGAGACATAAAGGTTACAAGCGCTTACCTTTTTGGGGAGAAATTATCCCTGGCATGTATGGTATGTTTGGGTTATATAAGAACGCATACACATTTGCCTTTTTAGGGGCAATAGAAATTCTCAATCAACTGGATAAAAATGACTAAATTCAAATCATTAGGGCTAATGCCCGAAATATTAAAACAATTAGAAATTAAAGGTTATACAACACCAACACCTATACAAAATGAAGCCATCCCTCATCTATTAAAAGGCCATGACCTACTTGGTATTGCCCAGACTGGAACTGGTAAGACAGCTGCTTTCTCGCTTCCAATTTTAAATAAAATTGGTCAACATCCAGTCAAAATTAAACCAAAACATGTCCGAGTTTTAATCTTAACTCCGACAAGAGAGCTCGCTTCTCAAATAGAGATGAATATAAAAGAATATGGAAAATCTCTCGGTGTAAAAACTAGAGTTGTTTTTGGTGGTGTAGGTAAAACACCTCAAGTTGATGCTATTAAAAAAGGACTAGATTTTTTAATCGCTACACCTGGAAGACTTCTTGACCTTATGAGTGAGGGGCATATTAATTATTCTCAGCTCGATACTCTAATTTTAGATGAAGCAGACACGATGCTTGATATGGGTTTTCTAAAAGATGTTCAAAGAATAATTGAGAAAATTCCAAAAACAAGACAAACTCTTTTGTTCTCTGCCACGATGCCTAAAGATATTGGGACTCTTGCAGAAACAATTCTGAAAAATCCTAAAAAAGTTGAAGTGACTCCAGAATCAACTGTTATTGAGAAAATTGAACAAGAAGTTTACTTTGTAGATAAAGCCGATAAGTTAACACTTCTTTTAATGCTTCTAGAATCAAACAAGCTAGAGAGTGTTCTCATTTTTTGTAAAACAAAATTTGGTGCTAATAGAGTTGCAGAACAATTAGAAAAACTAAAAATTCCATCTGCTGCTATTCATTCTAATAAATCTCAAAATGCACGGGAAAAAGCTCTCGAATCATTTAGAAAACGAGAAATTCGAGTTCTTGTTGCAACGGATATTGCTGCAAGAGGAATTGATGTAAAAGAAATTTCACATGTAATAAACTTTAATCTACCTGAAGACCCTTCTAACTATGTTCATAGAATAGGTCGTACTGCTAGAGCTGGAAAAGAAGGGAAAACGATTTCTCTTTGTATTATTGGAGAGTACTCATTACTTAAAAATATTGAAAAAGTGATTAAACAAGAAATTCCAAAAATAATTGATCATCCATACCACAAAAACTTTACAGCTGAAGCTCTGCAAGAATTTAGTAAGACAAAAGCTGCTAGTAAAACTAATGGCCGCTCTAATCGTGGAAGACCAAGGCCCGCCTCAAAGTCTTCACCTAAGAAAAATAAATCTGCTAAAAGTTCAAGCAGTAAACGAAAGGTTAATAGACGATAAATAACTGATGAGGATCAGTTATTTATAAGATATCTGTCATAACCATAGTCACCTTGATATGGGATATTTCCTATAAGGAGATACCTATGAGAGACAAAACTTTATTAATACCTGTTGATGAGTTTGCAAGTCCAATTGAGCTTTTTGCTTCAGAAGAGATGTCAGTAAAAGATGTTAAGGAGCATATGGTTAAAAATGGCTACCGGCATGTACCCGTCCTAAAAAATAATATACCTGTTGGGATTATCACTTCCAGAGATATTTCATTAATCAATTCCTTAAAGTATCAATCTGATTTCCTTGTGAGTGAAGTTATGGTGCAAGATCCATATTGTGTCTTAACAGGTACTTCTCTCGAAGAAGTGGCCTATGAGATGTCCTCAAGAAAAATAGGTTCTGCAATAGTTGTCAATGACAGAGGTGAGGCGGAAAGTATTTTTACATCCGTTGATGGTCTTAACGCCATAATTGAAATTATAAGAGGCGAAATTTAGTTTAATAGGAGAAAAGTCATGGAATTAAGAATTAGTTTTAGACATATGGAAGCAAGTCCTTCCATTGAAAGTAAAATTGCTGATAAAGTACAGCACCTAAAAAAGTATTTTAGGGGAAAAATGAAAATAGATTGGGTTTGTTCAGTAGAACCTCACCAGCATATTTGTGAAGTAAATATTAAAGTTGATCATCTGAATTTTCATGCTCATGCATCTGATAGAGACCTTTATCATTGCCTTGATCTTGTTATTGAGAAGTTAGAGAAACAACTCAGAAGAAAAAATGATAAATTAAATGATAAAATTCATTCAAGTAAAAAACTAGGTGAAAATAGAGAGACAGAATTTATTTGAATTATTTACCAATATATTCAATTGTAACTGGGCCTGTTGCATTTAATTGACAGGCCAGTCTATATTCACTTCCACGTTTTCCAAGATTTAGCATCTCTTGTTCATCTTCATCGATTTTTGGAAGATTCTCCATTCCTTCATGGATCTTTACAAGGCATGTTCCACAAGCACCAGTTCTACAGCTAAAGAGAATAGGAGAGTCAAAAATTTCATCACAATCTGCAAGATTTTCTTTATCTGGCACGTGAATATGAGTTCCGTCTGTAAAATCGATTCTATGTTCCATTATATATATCCTATGATTTAAATTTCATCTCTGGAATGTCTCCAGAGATAATAAGTTTTGCTTCAGTTTTTTGTTGAATTTCCTCTACACTAACTCCTGGTGCTCTTTCTATTAAATGATAAGCACCATCAATAAGCTCCATAACAGCAAGGTCAGTGACAACTTTTTTTACACAGTTGACACCTGTTAGAGGAAGAGAGCATTTTTTTAATATTTTAGATTCTCCATCTTTATTTGCATGAGTCATTGCAACGATTATATTTTCAGCACCAGCTACAAGATCCATTGCTCCTCCCATGCCTTTTACTAATTTTCCTGGAATCATCCAAGAAGCTATATTTCCCATTTCATCAATTTCAAATGCGCCTAAGACCGTGAGGTCAACATGGCCTCCTCTAATCATGGCAAAGCTTTGAGCTGAATCGAAAAATGCAGATCCATTGATTGTTGTAACAGTTTGTTTACCGGCATTAATTAAATCTGCATCAACATTTTCTTCAGTTGGAAATTCACCCATACCAAGGAGACCGTTCTCTGATTGAAGCATGATTTCAATATTGTTTGGAATATAATTTGCGACAAGAGTTGGAATACCAATTCCTAGGTTTACATAAAAACCATCTTGTAGTTCTTGCGCAATTCTTTCTGCAATTTGTTCTTTTGATAATCCCATAATATTTCCTATTTTTTTACTGTTCTTTGCTCAATTCTTTTTTCAAAATTTCCCTTAATAACTCTTTGAACATAGATTCCTGGAATATGAATATGATCCGGATCAAGTTCTCCTGGAGCCACTATTTCTTCAACTTCAGCTACAGTTATTTTTCCAGCAGTTGCTATCATTGAATTAAAATTTCTGGCCGTTTTTCTAAAGACTAAATTTCCATATGTATCGGCTTTCCATGCTTTAACTAGTGCAAAGTCAGCTTTTGGATAGGCCTCTTCGAGCACATACATTTTTCCATTAAATTCTTTTGTCTCTTTTCCAATCGCCACATCAGTTCCATAACCAGTTGCTGTATAAAAACCTGGAATTCCCGCACCCGTGGCACGAATTTTTTCTGCGAGTGTTCCTTGGGGAGTTAAAATAACTTTCATCTCACCGCTTAAAAATAATTCTTCAAATAATTTATTTTCTCCAACATAAGAGCCTATCATTGTACTTATTTGTCTTTTCTCTAAGAGTTTACCAAGACCAAATCCATCAACACCCGCATTGTTTGAAATACAAGTGAGGCCTTTAACTCCAGCGTCCGCTACTCTTTGAATAAGCCCTTCTGGAATTCCACATAGGCCAAATCCACCAACCATGAGAATCATATTATTTGATAGGCCTAAAAGCGCCTCATCGTAGGAATTTACAACCTTATTTAAACCACTCATTTTTAATCCTCCAATATGCATATAGCCTATTAGAACTAATAAAGGTTGGCAAAACTTTATTCAATGAATGATGCAGTGAGTTATCATTCAATTGCTATATTGATTATATTTTTCTAGAATTTCAGAGTGAAAGGACATTTATGGTGAAATTTTTAATGATATTACTCTTTTTATCAGCTTGTACTGATAAAAATGTTTCAAAATCTTTGGGCATAAAAGATGTTAAACCCGAAGAAAATATTCCAAGATGTTTTGAGTTTTGTAGCACAAAGACAATTCTCAATCATGATGTCTCAGGTTACTCGTATCTGGCATTTCCAAATTTTGGCCATCGAGGAATAGGAAAGTGCAGGGGACATGCAATCGTGACTCAAAAAATGAGTATTCTTGGAAAGTACAAGAGAACAAATTCAGGCTGTCATCTTAATGATGAGACCTGTTTGAATTCTATTAAAAAAGGAATCGATAAAATTATGAGTTTTCAGACATTTGAATTTGATTCTTTCGACTCCCTTCAAGAGTTATCAAGTGTCCCAGAGATTCAAGTTCATTTAAAAAATTATATCAAAGGCATCTCTCATCGTTACCGCGCAATTGCTGGAAATATTCATAATCCAACTTTTGATACATCTGAAGAAAATGTTTTTCATGAAATAAAAAAAAGAGTGCTTGAAGGTGAACTTCCTTATATAGGTGTAAGTGGTGCACTTACTGGAAATCATGCTTTACTTGCATATAGAATTGATAAAACATTTAACAATCGAATTTGTGTTAGAGATCCAAATATAGTTTTAGATGAAGTAGAGGATTGTCAGAATTTTGTTTATCTAAATAATGGTGTCGTTTATTATTCTAGGCATGGATCCTATCTAGATAAAATAAATCAGTTTAGCCTAACGAGTGATGAAGATATGAGAGCTTCTAAGTATAAAAAAGCTCACACGAGTAATTGTATTGAGGTTAGCTTAAAGAAAAATCTTTGTAGAAACTAATTCTCTTTAATCGGAGACTTCAAGTAGCTCATACCATTATTCTCTTTTGCAGGAAGCTTTCCCGCATCAATATTTACTTGAACACTCTGATATAAAAGCTTTGGAGGGCTTAGAGTAATATCTCTATCTTGTCTAAATTTTATAAATTCATCTTGAGTAGTTGTCTCTTTTAATTGAATATTATTCTTTTTACTCTCACCAACAGTTGTTTGAGATAAGACTTCTCTACCTCCTGGAGCATAATCATGGCCTACAAAAATTTTTGTATCATCAGGAAGAGAGTATATTTTATTCTTAATTGAATGATAGAGATCCTTTGCAGATCCTGCAGGAAAATCACATCTACCTGTACCATAATCAGGCATAAAAATACTATCACCAGTAAAAAGATTATCTTCAATTAAGATACTCGTACAAGCTGGAGTATGCCCTGGTGTGAAAATGATTTTAAACTCAATTGATCCCGCACTAACAACTTCATTATCTTTTAATAAATAATCAAATTGTGATCCATCAGTTTTTAAATTTTCAAAATTAAAAATGGGCTTAAATGTTTCTTGAACAATTTTAATATTTTCACCAACTGCGAGTTTTGCATTTGGAAATTTTTCTTTTAGGTATTGTGAACTAGATAAATGGTCAGCATGAGCATGGGTTTCTATAATATAATGAATATTTAATTCATTTTCTTTAATGAAGCTCAGAAGCTTATTTGCGCTTTCATAACTTATTGAAATTGCGAGTGGGTCAAAATCCAAAACTGGATCTAGAATAAGAGCATCTCTACTATTTCCATCAAATACTATATAGGTGAAAGTAAATGTATTCTCATCATAAAACGATTGAATTCTCATGAATAACTCCTTAGTGTTAATTCATGGTAATCTATTTCTTTGTAAAAGTAATATGATCTGAATCAATAAGAGAAAAAATCTTTGTGATCTAGATCAATTATCGTTATGATGATTAGTGATATAATTGATTTAATTAAGGAGACTATATGGAATATAAAAGAATCACGGATATTAATGGGCTTATGCATCTTTGGAAAGTAGATAATCTTTATCTTGCAGGGCAGCCTTCAATTGAATCTTTTGAGAAAATTAAAGAGCTTGGAGTGACAAAAATTATCAATCTTAGATCCGCTGGCGAGATGGATTTTAGTGCAGAAATCGAAAAAGTAAATAGTTTGGGTCTTGAATATGTTCAGTTCCCAATTGTTGAAAATGGTGAGCTTAATGCTGAGAATTGTGAGCGTTTATCAAAAATGATTGATAAGGAAAATCCTCACTTTATTCATTGTGGAAGTGCAAACAGAGTTGCTGGTTGGCTAATTACTTATCTCACAGATTACCGTGGAATGAGCTTTGATGATGCTGTTGAAATTGCGGAACAGAATGGATTATCTAATCCAGGGTTTATTGATCAAGCAGAAATGATTGTTAAAAAATAAAATGACTAATAGTTTAAAAATAAAATGCCTTAATATTTATGAAAATTTAGCAAAAGAAATTATTGATAAAAGCTCTATCATAAATATTAAGGTCGGAGATCTCCTTTATTCAAAAGGTGAAACTGCAGATTGTTTCTACTTTATAAAAGATGGTTTACTTGCCCTGATTGATACCTCTCCAAATGGAGCTGAAATCTTATTGCGAGTGTTTGGAAATAATTTTTTTATAGGACATAGATCGTTTATTGCAAATGAAGAGTTTCATGCCTCAGCTGAAGCTTTAAAGGATAGTATTGTCTATAAACTTCCTTTTAAAAGCACAAGTGACTTACTCGATCAAAGCCCTAATATTTTACTTCATATTACTCAAATGCTTGCAAGAGATTTAAGGATGTCTGAGGAGCGCTTAAATGCTTTTAATGGGAAAAGGGTTGCCTCTCGCATAATTGATGCTCTGGTCTTCTTAAAACAAAGACAGGAGAGCTATCAGTGGACAAGAAAAGAGATAGGAGAGTTTTGTGGCGCAAAAACAGAGACAGTTACAAGAACTTTATCAAACTTAGAATCCCTATCGCTTATTGCAAAAGATGGTCGCTCTATTATCATTCCAGATTTACAAAAACTACTCGATTACAAGGATGCACTTGATTTAGAAGCTTAAGTACACCAACCGGCGATAATTAACCTTCTTCCTTCTACGACTTTATTAATCTTATGCTCATAACCAGAAGTTCCTGTTTTAAAAACAATGATCTCACCATATTTAGGTGTAGGGATTTTTTGAGATTCTATCAATCCTTTTTCTCTAAACTCTAGCACTCCACCAATGGGTGAATTTTTAGTTAAAGACAAGGAAAATGCTAAAACTCTTGATCCATCATCATGCCAAATACCATCTTCTTCCCATTCATTTTTACTCTCACGAAGTGAAATGATATGCTCAATTTCTGAAAAATCAGAAAACTGTTTAAGGTAGTTAAAAATAAAATGATCGTTTGATAAATATCTAGTCATAAGGGTATCAAGAGACTGGTAATCTTCATTATCAACCGCCATTTTAATATCTATAGGAAGATTGAGTGAATCTATACAATAACCATTTAACTCAAGGTCAATTTGGCACTGTGAAATTTCTTTATTTGGGTAAATGCTCATAATGAGGTAATTTAGCGTTTTTTCTCTAAAAGGGCCAACTTGTCTCTAGAGATATATTCATATTTTGTTTAAGATGGTTTTGTCTTAAAAAATAGACAGTGAAAAAGGAGTTTTCATGCAATTAGAATTAAATCTTTTTGAAAAAAATATGAATTTAAATTGGAATAGATTTAACTCTGTTTTTATTATCGAAGTCACCCGTGGTGGAAATATTTTTACAAGTACTGCAGTTTCGATTGGAGATAAACAATTATTAACTGCAGCACATAGTGTTGATGGAGCTGAAATGGTTCGTGTTTTATATGGGCATGAATATTCTCAAGACCTTCCTGATAATCAAGCTCTTCAGTGGAGTATCCATCCAAGTTATAATCCTGGAAATTCATTTTATGAGAATGATCTAGCGGTTATTTTTCTGGAAGATAATTTACCACATTTCACAAATAAAGAATCAATAGGATCAAATTTCAAAATAACAGAAGAGTCTATTTTTGAACGAATTGGATTTGGTGCTAGAAATGGAAAAAATATTATGACATGGACTAACCCAAAGTTTATGAGTGTTACTTTTAATTCAAAAAATATTCTCTTAAATGATACTTTAAGTGTTATTGGTGATTCAGGTGGGCCTGTTTATATTGTTAGGGATGGAAAACATGAATTAATTGGAATTCACTCAACACTTGAGGGGTCTGACAAAACTTATATTGTTAAACTAAGCTCATATATTGATTGGATTTATGGAGTTGAACTTAGTCAAAAACTAATTTAATTCTCTTCCATACAAAGATATATTTTAGAGTCACTATAACCGGAATTTAGACATAGGGATTTTACTGAGTTCAGAAGCCACATCCTCATTGCAAGATTATAGCGAACTTTACCATCAAAACTTTTAATATAGTCTTGGGAGACAATTGTAGAGTCAGGATAATTTTTCTCCACTTCTCTATAAACATCTTTCGTATAGCGTACAACACCTAATGATATATATCCTAAATGTTTATCAGGTAAAATATTTGAAAGCATTTTAATGACTTCTTTGTATTGTTCGATGAAGTTATCTTGATAAATAATTGGATCAAAGTGAATACCTATTTTGTATCCATGCTTTACTAATTTATCAATGGCATTTAATCGCGCCTTGACACTTGGACATTTTAAATCGAAGTTTTTTCCTGATTTTTCAGATGATAGAGTAAAGCTAATAAATATATTGTCAGTTGGAGTCTCATTGAGAAGTAGTGTTGTGTTTACTGACTTAGTTCTAAGTTCTAGATTAATTCCTGGATTTTTTCGAAAGAAATCAAAATAAAGAGGTAACTCATTTGTAATATGAGAGAGACTTAATGAGTCTGAGTATTCTCCAGCATGAAACCATGCTCCTTTATTTTCAGGAATTTTCGAGAGGTTTTTAATTTCATCTAATATTTCTTCATGGTTTGTAAAGTAAACTAAATCTGGTGTTGAAAAGTATCCTTGTAGATAACAATACTGACATTCATAAATACAATTATAGGCATGAATATAATAAAAATGCTTTTCCGATCCATGGCCATAAGCAGAAGGGGCCTCTTTTACTAGTTGACCTTTTTTCTTTGCAATAAAAAGGTTAAGGTTTTCACGTTTTTGGAGATATGGTTTTTTTACTTTTCCCCAGATGTCTTCATATCTATCTATTTCAATTATTTCTTCAAATTTTATTTTTGAAAGAATATGCTTTGCATATATATTATTGATCTCAGATTCTTCGATAAAGACTTTTTTAAACATCTAGTTTCCCATTCATAATATTCTCAAAACTCTCAAAACTAAATTCAGAAAGAGATTGTTTGAGTTTATCTAGATTTGTTTGAGAATTAATATCCATTTTCAATGAAAAGTGTTTCTTGTCGAGTTTAGAATCATATTGCACAATTGCACCAGATTTTTCTAGAGGCAAGAATGTCATTTTTAATTGTTCATGAATTTTTGTATTTATTGGATTGATAAGATTCTCTAGATAGCTAATAATAAATTGAGGCTTCTGTTTTACACTAAGTTTTTGATCTTTCAAAATAGTCTCAATAGATTCGATTTTTTTATGTTTAAGCTTTTCAATTAAGCTCTCAATTTTTTTTCTTTGAGTAAAGCTTGCATGAAAGGGGAGAGGTATTTCCTCCATGAGATCAATTTGATTATCATCCAATTGATTTTGTTTTAGATAAAAATCATATAAACTTTCAGAAAAATATTGAGCTTTATTTTTTAAGTCGAAACAATTTGTTTCAGATCCTGCTAGATCAGATATCATTTTATAGATTGAATACTGAAGTTTATACTCATTCGCTATTTTTGCAATCGCCCATGCTTCTCTATCAACGATATGAGCAAAAGCTCGACATTTCTTTGCATATTCATCATTAAGAACTCTTGAGTTGGTAGAGATGATATCAAATTTTCCTTCATTTATTTCACTTGTATAGGATTGGTACAAAATCGATTCATTATCAATTCCATAATTTGTTCTTATTTCTACTATTTCATCAAGATGCAATTTATCAGATAGGCTACCTGCAATTCCAAAATTGATAATAAAATCGATTTCATACTTTGCAATATAGTAGGGAAGTTTTGTTAGAACATTTAAAATACCCTCTCCAGTAATAAGAAGGTGATAATCATCACCTATATAGAAATTTTTATCTACAACAGTAAGATTTTTAATAAATGCTTGGGCTTCGCCGCGATGAGCTATGCATATTAGTTTCATGCTACTTATTTAGTTTCAATTTATGTTTATGTAAAGCTTTGCAAGATGATTTTTGCTCTGTAAAAAGAGGTTATGACAAATTTTAATCAAAAAATTGGCTTTGGTGGTGCTTCCTTGTCTTCTGCAGGAGGAGGGTATGGCTTCGGTATCCTGGATAAGCCCCAAGAGCTTCTAGAGTATGCTTTTGATCATGGGATTACTCTTTATGATACGGCACCAATTTATGGCTTTAATCAGTCTGAATTAACCTTAGGAGAGGCCTTTAAATCAAAGAGAGATAAGGTACAGCTTTTATCTAAGGCCGGCGTTACTTGGCATGATAATAAAAGAGTGGATATGAGTAATGACCCTAAAGTTATCACTAAGCAACTCCATCAAAGTCTTAAAAATCTTCAGTCAGAATATATTGATATCTATATGATTCATTGGCCTGATAAACGAATTGATATTCGATACCCCCTAGAAGTTTTAATAAAAGCAAAAGAGCAGGAAAAGATTATCGACATTGGTCTTTGTAACACAAATAGGCAAGATCTAGAATCAGCTTTTGAGCTATGTGAGATAAAATATCTCCAATCAGAATGTAATCTTTTTTATAATGGATTCTCTGGATTTGAAACTATGATTGCTAATCATAAGATAAAAAAAATTGGATGGGGCTCCCTTGATA
>Ga0209712_10001493_pt1 | contig 19858 bp, 13 predicted proteins | sample ArcOceMetagenome_FD_187443 | JGI IMG/M metagenome (GOLD analysis project Ga0209712, IMG submission 187443) | Marine eukaryotic phytoplankton communities from Arctic Ocean - Arctic Ocean - Greenland ARC118M Metagenome (SPAdes) (version 2) | ecosystem: Environmental > Aquatic > Marine > Oceanic...
TTGATTTTATAAGGCTTATAGGTAGGGTAATCATAATATCTGTTATTAGTAGTTGACCATGATCATCTTGTGTGCATTTTAACCAAGCGGCTTTCGTTCCATCTGGCGAAATCACACCAAATCAAGGACCTTGATAATTATGATTATCTGGTAAAGTATTCTCACTTTGTGCTTACTTATAAAGTCCATTTTTATAATTCAAATACGAACCACAACTACTTTTTGAAATTGAATAAGTCAGTATTTTACCACTTTCGGTCATTGCTTAATGCACTAAATTAGTATCGAATTTTAACATTTCTAGAAATCCCCAATCAGAATGACCGTCAGGAACTACTTCAAAAAGCATTTTTTTAGTTTCTATTCAGATGCGTAAAGTTTGTATTTGATGATCTGAATTGACTTACTACTAAGTCATGGATAAAAGGAGATTCGTCCAGTGATATAAAAACCTTTGGCGTCGGCCATTTCTTTTCTTCTTTTTGAGTAATCCAACACTCGGAATAATTTCTAATCCAAACGATTATCTTCCCATCAGGTGAAATTCCGTCGTGCCGGCTTGCCCTATAAATATCATTCGACGGTAAAAGGGGTTTTTTGCCAAATGCTATTATTATTTGAGTTACGAACTTTTCGTACAGGCGATTTTTTCTTTTATCATAAAATGTATTTTTTGTTGGAAATAGTTGGTAATTTTTTAAAATAAAAAACGCTATTGCGATACATTCACAATAGCGTTTTTCATAATTGATGGGGCTTTCGTCGATCTCTGCAAAAGGCACAAAATTTTGTGCAATATAGATTCAAGTGAGTAGATTTGAGATAGGAGAAGTGATATTTTTATAATATTTTAAAGATTGATAATCAAATTATTATATCAATTTTTAATCTAAAATTTCACATTTCATATCCTCTCAATAAGTTTAGATGACCACAAAATTTCGATTCAATACAGAAATTATCAAAGAGCCTTTTAACTAATCGTATTGCGATAAAAATCACAACGAAAAATCTTTAATATTCCGTAATATAATCTCCTAAGTTGTAATTGACGATAGCATATAAAGTCGCTAAAGCCAAGGCTTTCGCTTGATCTTCCTCAAAATCATTCAACCTGTAATGATTTTCTAATTTATCATAAACCATGAAGTAAGTTACTTTGAAAACTGTCAAAACCTCCTTACGTTGTTCATCCGATTTGATGTTTCGTTCTACAGCGTTTAATAAATTACTATTCCACATTTCATATAGTTCCTGTTCTGGTAACAGAATTATTGGTGGATTTGAGTATAACTCTATACGACGAGCCTTATAAGCCTGTTTTTCAGCTTTACTAAATTCCAAACGCTCTCCTTCTGAAATTGGATCCATATCTTGAGCCATTGCCCGAAGAATACGTACTTCTTTGATTTTTTCAAATCCTTCACAATCTGTAAATGAAGGTGGATTTAACCCTGCAAATGCTTGTGATAATTCTTCATTGTGATCTCGAATCATCCAGCAAGGAATTTTCGGATTATCATTCGTCACATTATATATGTATGCTAAGTGTTTAATAATGGTCTGAACATCAGAATAGTTATAGCGTTTTTCGTAATCAAAACGAGCCTTGCCCTCAAAATTGGCGTAAGCTTGCTGAATCGCATCATTCATCAATGAATCTACTTTCGTTTTACTATCCGTCGTTTCCGTCAATCCGGTAAAGTATAAATAAGCGGTATAAACTTTCGCTAAAGGGTGTACGAAATCTTGTAAATTATCAGCGGCCGTAGTTGGATTGAACTCAATTAATTCCAGATTTCCTTGCAATGTCGTCACATCTCCTTTTTTGTTATTAAGCTGAGGTTCATTCTTCGAAATTTTTGCATAACGTTGATACAGCTCATTATTTTGCTGAAAGGCATTCAAACTATTACGAGTATTATCGCTGTAAATACCATCTACATTTCCTTGATACTCATCCGTCGTCTTCAATACCTCTTGTAATCCGGCCACAGAAGCCGTCGCTTTTTTTAAATTATTACTCTTATTTACGATCTCTATACTATGAGGTGTAGTCTCCGGATTCGGGTCCGTCGAAATTCCTGAAACATTGATTCTAGGTTGAGGTGTAATTTTTCCTATTTTTGGTATTCCAAATTTCAAGAAATTTTCCTCAAAAGTATTTACGCCCTCAATCCAAACGATATCAATATCTTTCATAAATGCGGATGGGAAACCATTTGCTCTCGCTTTATCTAAAACGATTTTCGCACTTGTAATATCAATATAGTAACCAATCAACACTCGAACTTCATCCTCTTTTACATGCAGCACAACTCTTCCTAATGCTTTTTCTTCTATCAAATCAATTTGTGCTCCAATATTATAAGAACCTAATTGAATCGTTCTGACGGTTTTTGTATTATTTACTGTACGAGTCGTAATAAAAGCATCTTTATAACCTATATTTTTGATTTTCGTCAAATATTCACCTGCAATAGCTTTATCATCAAATTTACTAACCAAAACTCGTTTTAATCGGCTATCAGGAATGTTTTCCAAATAAACCATTCCGACATCCGACAAGAACTTAAAGTGTTCTGCCTGAGGATTAGAGAAAGAACCAATTTGAATAGTGTATATTTCTTTTGGTGCATTTATCGCTAATACTTGAAGCATAAATAGGAGATTAAAGATTATAATTCCACAGAGACGTTTCATAATTATTAAATTTATGATGTGTAATAAATTGATATATATAGGTATTTTATGAAGCGTATTACAAGTTCATGTAGTACGTAATATCTTGTTATTAAGATTATTTTCTCTATAACTACTTTTGCAATTAAGAATTCATAGATATATTTCAATCATTTTAATAGACAATTTTAGTGCCTTTTTTAATACTTATTTATTTGGTATCGAGATGTGAAACCCCAAAAATTCTAACATTCTAAACGAATTTCACACAATTGAAAATCTTATTCACTATTAAAATTCTCCTTTCTACACAATAGAACTAAAATATTTATTAGGAAAGTATTAATTTCACAGTGCTAAAAGTAGCACTTTTTAAGGATTCAATAAGAATAAGTATATATTATTGAAACAAATATTAGTTAAGGTTTTTAACGTCCTAAAATAAAAAGATTATATTTGCCAGCGAGAGAAGCAAATAATTGGCTTTATATCTAAACAAATACCAAATAAGTAATTGCGAATTAGGCATTTATGAAAAAACCTTCCTTCGGTCGAAAAGTAAACGAAAATCAAACTAATATTAAATCAGTGTTAATAACTGATGGTGTTCATCCTATTTTGCTCAAAGGGTTTGAACAGCTCGGTTTTGTTTGTGATTATTATCCACAGATTTCTTTATCTGATGTGAAGGCGATTATTCATCAATATGATGGTATTATTATCAATAGTAAAATCATCGTTGATAAAGATTTTTTGGATAAAGCTGTTCAATTGAAATTTATTGGAAGGTTGGGTTCTGGAATGGAAATTATTAATCAGCCTTACGCTCGAAAAAAAGGGGTAGCCGTATTCTCAGCACCCGAAGGAAATTGTAATGCAGTCGCAGAACATACTTTGGGAATGTTATTGGCTTTCGCCAATAATTTCCGAAAAGGAGACGGAGAAGTTCGTCAGATGATTTGGAAGAGAGAAGCAAATCGAGGTTTTGAAATCATGGGAAAAACGGTTGGGATTATTGGTTTTGGTCATACAGGAAGTCACTTTGCCAAAAAATTGGCAGGATTAGGCGTGAATGTATTGGCTTACGATAAATACAAACCTCAAGGTTACGCTTTAGATTATGGTTTTGTGAAGGAAACAATCCCGGAAGAAATCTTTGAAAAAGCAGATATCGTGAGTTTGCATTTGCCATTAAATCCTGAAAATAAACATTTGGCAGATTATAGCTGGATGCAACAATTTAAAAAGTCAATTGTACTAATCAATACTTCAAGAGGAAATGTTATTCCAACGGAAGATTTGATAAAAGGATTAGAAAAAGGAATTATTCGAGGTGCTTGTTTGGATGTGTTTGAGAATGAAAAGCCGCATACATTTTCAGTGGCAGAAAAAGTTTTGTTTAATCGGTTATATGAATTTGATAATGTAATTTTAACACCTCATGTTGCAGGTTGGACGGTTCAATCTTTGGAACGATTAGCAACGGTATTATTAATGAAAATTACTGATTTTTTGAGTGAAACCCAACCATTTTAAAGTAAAATAGGTTGTTGTTTTTGATATATTTTAGCTGAATAGATTGATTTCCATTGAGCATCCTAATATATAGTTTTGGTAACCAAAAACTGCCAAAATGATGAAGTAACTTTGTGTAACTTGTTTTTGTTTGTCACAACAAGATACTTCGTAGTCAATCCTTTGTCAAAAGACCGACATCGGACAATTAAAGTTTTTGAATTAGATTATTGTTTTATTAAACTTGTGCATTTTCGCACAGAATTCAAATTTCTCATTAATAAAAATAAGTAGCTTATGGCACGTTTTACACTACTCATTTTCATCATATTGGGTAGCATCGTGACCGCCTTTGGTCAGTCCTCACAGTCCTTACAAGGAACTGTAACGGATATAGAGAACGGCGAACAGTTAATGTTCGCAACAGTAGCTCTAAAAAAAGGTGGACAATTAGTCACTGGTGCACAAACCGATTTTGATGGAAAGTATTCATTAAACAACATCAATGCAGGAGAGTACGATGTTGAAGTCTCTTACGTAGGATATTCCACAAAAACGATTTCGGGCGTGGTGGTATTCGCAGGTAAGTCAGTGACTTTAAATATCGAAATGACTCAAGGTATTGAAATGGAGGCGATTGTCGTAACTTATACAGTACCTTTGATAGAACAGGATAATACTACACAAGGAACAGTAGTAACCTCTAAGGAAATTGATAAGTTAGCGTCAAAAAACATTAATGGAATTATCGCACAATCAGCTGGTGTATCATCTGCTGATGATGGTGGTTCTATTTCCATTCGTGGTTCTCGTTCAAACGCAACGGATTACTATATTGATGGTATTCGTGTAAGTGGTGCAATGATTCCACAATCAGAAATTGAGCAGCTTCAAGTTATCACAGGTGGTATTCCTGCGAGTATTGGAGATGTAACTGGTGGTGTAATCTCTGTGACTACGAAAGGTCCTTCTCGAAAATTTAACGGAACGGCGGAATTAGAAACCTCTGAATTATTAGATGGTTATCAGTACCGTTTAGGAATGTTAAGTTTGAGTGGTCCACTTTTGAAAAATGATAAGGGGGAATCAATCGTTGGTTACCGTTTTTCAGGTCAATATCGTTCTAATGGCGATAGAAGCGCATCTGCACTTGGTGTTTATAAAGTGAAAGATGACGTTTATGATAGATTATCATTAGATCCATTAGTACAGCGTTCTTCGGGTGGTGTATTAGTACCTGTTCCGGCAGCAAACTTCTTAACGGAAGATGATGTGGAATTGGTGAAAGCACGTCCAAATAGTGGCGATGTACGTTATGATGCAACGGGTAAATTTGATATTCGTTTGACACCAAACATGGATATTGCTATTGGGGGTAGTTTTAATCACCGTCAGGCAAAACCACTTACAAATGCTTTATTGAATTATAATAGAAACCGTACAGAATACAATACAGATGCTCGTGGTTTCTTCCGTTTCCGTCACCGTATCGGTGGTGCGACTACGGCTACGGATACAGATAAAGCATCCGGAGGGACATCTATTCAGAATGCAAGTTATACGCTTCAGATGAGTTATAACTTGACTCAAAATCATACAAGTGATCCTATTCATGAAGATAATCTATTTGATTATGGATATATTGGAGAATTTAATCATTCTGAAAATGCTGTTACAGGTCCTGTTTTTGATTCTTTAGGTGTTTTTCAAGGACTTGAGCATGTTGGAAATTTCTACAGAGTGGATGATTATGTACCTTCGGATATAAACGCACCTTTAACAAATTATAACAAATTCGTAGAAGGTTACGATTCTAATAATGATTTTCCTTATTTCAATGGAAATCGTCCTGATGCACAAATGAGTATTTATAATTTACATACTAATGTAAATGATATTTACAACCGTATCGACAAAAGTCAAAGTGAAAGATACCAATTTAATGCAAAAGGTTTATTTGAGATTGTTCCAGGTGGAGATTCTAAAGGTAAACACACGATTGAGTTTGGTATTATGTATGAGCAACGTGTGGATCGTTTTCACGTAATTGCGCCTCGTAATTTATGGACAATTGCTCGTCAGTTGACGAATGTACACTTTAATGATTTAGATATTGCAGATAGTATTGGAGTGATTGATCAGGGTAATGGTCTTTTCGTTACTCAATATGCAAACTTAGCACAAGATGCAATTTGGGCAGCAGAAGATCCTGAAAATCGTACAGATGGTCAAAGTTATTTTGACAAACAATTACGTGCAGCTTTAGGAGCAGGTCGTAAAGAGTGGATTGATGTTGATAACTTATCACCGGATCAGTTATCATTAGATTATTTTTCACCGACAGAGGTGACAAGTGCTGGTTTAGCAAACTACTATGGATACGACTACTTAGGTAATGCTTTAGGTGGTGATGTTAGCTTTAACGACTTTTTCTTAGATAAAGACTCAGACGGCGAATACACTCGTAGAATAGCACCAAATCAACCAATTTATACAGCAGCTTATGTTGAGGATAAATTCTTATTCAAAGATATTATCTTCCGTATTGGTTTACGTGTAGATAGATATGATGCGAATACAAAAACATTGAAAGATAGCTATTCACTATATGATGCTTTTACGGCATCTGAATTCGGTCGTGAAATACCGGGAGCAGTAAGTGGTGATGCAATCGTTTATACAGATGATGGAAATGGAGGTGATAATAGTAATGTTACCGCATATAGAGATGGTGAAGTTTGGTATACAGCAGAAGGTACACAGGTAAATAGTCCGATTAATATCTTTGGTGTAGATAGAGCATTACCTGCTTTAGTTACACAAAATGATAATATTCAATCCGCTGATTTTGATCCTAATTCTACCTTCGTAGATGCAGAACCAACAATCAACTGGATGCCTCGTTTGTCGTTCTCTTTCCCTATTTCTGAGGAAGCGAATTTCTTTGCACATTATGATGTACTAGCACAGCGTCCGCCATCAAATACATTGGCGACACCGTTGACATATTATTATTTCTTAGATAATATTCAGACTCCGAACTATCAGTTTAATAATCCTTCATTACGTCCTGAAAGAACGATTGATTACGAAGTTGGTTTCCAACAGAAATTATCAGAAGTTTCAGCGATTAAGATGTCAGTATACTACAAAGAGTTACGTGATATGATTCAATCACAAACTTACTTGTATGCTTTCCCATCTAATTATGATGGATTTGGTAATCAGGATTTCGGTACAGTTAAAGGATTTAACTTTAGCTATGACATGAGAAGAACTGGTAATATTACATTAAGAGCGACCTATACTTTACAGTTTGCAGAAGGAACAGGTTCAGATGCTAACTCACAGAGAGGTGTGTCTAACCGTGGTAACTTACGTGTAATTTATCCTTTATCTTTTGATGAGCGTCACCGTGTGACAGGGACTATTGATTACCGTTATGGAAAAGGTAACAAGTATAATGGACCAACCGTTGGTGGAAAACAAATTCTCGCTAATGCAGGTATTAACTTAACGGTTATTGGTGCATCAGGTCGTCCTTATACAGCGTCTTTAATTCCGGAAATATTAGGTGGTTCAGGTACAAAAGGTGGTATTAATGGTGCAAGATTGCCATGGAATACTACTTTAAACTTGAGAATTGATAAAGATTTTACTTTAGTTCAACCAGCTAAGGATGCGAAAGGCATGTATTTAAATGTTTACTTCCGTATTCAAAATGCGTTAGATCAAAGAAATACACTTGGAGTATATTCATTTACAGGTTCACCAGAGGATGATGGTTATGTTGCATCTCCAAGAGGTCAAACATCTGTGAATAATGCAATTGATCCGGCTTCTTACTTACTTTCTTATCAGTGGAGATTATTGAATCCTGGATTCTATACATTACCACGTAGAATGTATGTTGGAGCATTAGTTAATTTCTAATAAGAACAATTGCGAATTATGAACTGCTCTATATCTTAGGTGTGGTGTGCAGTTCATAGTTCTTAATTAGATATTTAATTTGTTTTTATTTAAAGCCTAATTTGAAAAATTTAGAGATTATGAATAATCTTAAAAAATGGTTGGTAATGTTCGTCTTATCTGGATTCGCTTTAGCTGTAAATGCTAAAGAGTATGTTCCAGAAGGAGGTGCTGCAAACCCAACGAATAATAATTCAAGTACGCCTCCAGCGAGTGCTTCTTACCGTGCAGATTGTTCGGAAGCCTCTGCTCAGACCGACTTGAATATCAATAACGTGCGTGCACGTTTATTGAATGGTGGTGATATGTGGTGGGATTTTAGTGATGGTCGCTACATTGTACCAAACGTACCTGCTGGTCAAACAGCGGTATCTTCATTATTCGCCGGTGCTGTTTGGCTTGGTGGATTTGATGATGGTGGTAACTTAAAGTTGGCTGCCCAAACTTATCGTTCAAGTGGTAATGATTATTGGCCTGGTCCTCTTGAGCCAAACTCAGGGGAGACAACGAATGATGCTTGTACAAGGTGGGATATTCACTTTACAGCTTATGGTGCAGATATTTATCAGCATATCGCTGATTTCAATACGCCTGGTTTCGACTGTGGTAGTGTAATTAATGACTTAAAAAAATGGCCGGGTAGAGGAAATCCTCACTTTGCTGATTTTTTCGGTTGGGAATTACCAAACCAACCATTAGCGCCATTCTATGATGAAAATGATGATGGAGTTTACAATCCTTGTGATGGTGATTTCCCAATCATTGAAGTCCGTGGATGTGAAGTAGGAGAGCGTAATGGAGCTTCTATTGCGGATCAAATGACGTTTTGGGTTTATAATGATAATGGTAATATCCATACACAAACCACTGGTGATCCTATTCGTATGGAGATTCAAGTGCAAGCGTTTGGTTATGCGACTTCTGATGAAGTAAATGATATGACATTTTATCGTTATAAATTAATTAACCGTGCGAATTCACCAATTGATAGTACTTACTTCACAATGTGGGTAGATGGTGATTTAGGTTGTCATTTAGATGATTATGTTGGTTCAGATACGTCTCGTTCATTAGTAGTTTATTATAATGAGAATTCTGTTGATGGATCAGGTGGATGTAGTGGAACGCCTTCTTATGGTGAAAATCCACCGATGTTAGGATTAGATTATTTCCGTGGTCCTTTGGATACAGCAGGAAAGGAGATTGGAATGTCATCATTCACATATTATATTAATGGTGCACCTGACCCAGGTATGAGTGATCCTCAAAATGCGGTGGAGTACTATAACTATATGACAGGATCGTGGAGAGATGGAGCGCCGTTCACCGTAGGTGGCAATGGTCGTGGAGGTACGGAAGCAACTAAATATGTTTACGTTGAAGATCCTAAAGTTACAAGTGGAAACTCAATGTGTCAACAAGGTGTAACAGGTGCGGATTTACGTACCCTTCAATCATCAGGTCCTTTCGTATTAGAGCCAGGTGCTGTGAATGAGTTGATTGTTGGCGTAACTTGGGTACCTAATATTATTGATTACCCTTGTCCTTCATTTGATAAATTAATTACAGCAGATGATTTAGCACAGTCATTATTTGACAACTGTTTTAAGATTACAGATGGACCGGATGCTCCGGATATGGATATTGTAGAGTTAGAGAATGAGTTAGTAATCATTTTATCAAATGATACTTTACGTAATAATAGTAGATTGACTTATGAAGAAGTGAATTTACAAGCACCAGTTGGTACACAAGATACACTTTACCGTTTTGAAGGTTATAAAGTATATCAAATGTCAGGTCCAACAGCTTCAGAATTTGATAATCCTGAAGATGCTCGTTTAATCTATCAAGTAGATTTAAATAATGGTGTTGGTAAAGTATTTAACTGGGAAGGTTATGAGGACGGCGATGCAGCCTCTGTGCCAGTATTCGTTCCAAATCTGAAAGTGGATGGAGCAGATGCAGGATTAGAGCATACATTCCGTATCTCAGAAGATCAGTTTGCACAAAGTAATAGAGATTTAGTTAATCATAAGAAATATTACTTCATAGCAATAGCTTATGCTTATAATAACTATGAAGATTATAATCCGGTGACTAATGTTGGACAGCGTAGTGCTTACTTACAAGGTCGTCGTAATATTGGTTCTGATGGTTTAGGTACACCTTATGTTGGTATTCCTCGTATTATTGCACCGGAGTATTCTGGTATTAAACTAAACGCAGCATACGGTGACGGACCAGCGATTACACGTCTCGACGGTATTGGTTCAGGAAAGCAATTTTTAGTTTTATCTGATGAAACCGAAGCTAGTATTTTTGAAAATGGAGTAGAAGATGTACTTGTCTATAAAGAAGGTGCAGGACCTATCGAAGTTAAAATCGTTGATCCTTTACGTATCAAAGGTGGAGTTTATACTTTGGAAATTATAGATGAAAATTTATCAAATGCACAGTTTGATGATAAGGTGAGATGGATTTTACAGGATGAAAGTGGAACGGAATGGTTCTCTGACGTAACGTTAGATATCACTAATGAACAAGTAATTTTGGATAAAGGTATTTCTATTTCTGTAGGACAGGTAGACGAGCCGGGTGTGGAGTTATTATCACCGAATGGTTTTGTAGGTGCAAGTGCAGTTTATGAAGACGGAGGTGAAGCATGGTATGGAGGTGTTTCCTCTGGATCAGCTTCTGGAATTTTAGTCTTTAATAATTATGCAGGTGTCTTAGATTACTTCTTGTCAGGAGATGATCCTGCAACAGATAAAGATCCTGATCAAGTATATGCAGAAATCTTAAATGGTGCTTGGGTACCTTATACTTTCTGTAATTGGAGAGCTGCAGATGCGACTACTCCTGGTTATTTGACACCAGCTTGGATTAATTCATTTGGTAATTTAATTCAAACAGGAAATCCTATTGAGAACTTGAATAATGTAGATATTATATTTACATCAGACAAATCAAAATGGAGTCGTTGTCCTGTGGTAGAAACAGCAAATTCATCTCAAACCTTCCCTGCACAAGGTGCACACATGAAGATTCGTACTGCAGGATCAGTAGGAAAAGATGGAGAAATTGATAATGACGGAAGTGGTATGTCATGGTTTCCTGGTTATGCAGTTGATGTGGAGACAGGAGAGCGTTTAAATATCTTCTTTGGTGAAAACTCTATCTATGATGGGAATTCATTACCATTATCTAATGGAGCAGATATGCTTTGGAATCCAAATGATGTAACATTCCAAGATTTTGATGGTGGAGGTTTCCCGAATGATATCTCTGAAGTAGTAATGGGTGGACAGCATTATATCTATGTTACAAATAAAAGATATGATGAAGGTGCTGATTTACGTACGAAGTTAGGTGGGTCTAATCCTCAGATTGTAAATGCTTTACGTTCTGTTCAGTGGACTTCATTCCCAATCTTGGCAACAGGAACAAGTTTGAATTCTATTGAAGAAGGTTTAATCCCTACGGATTTGAGAGTTCAACTTCGTGTGAATGATTCTTACGATGTATCTAATTTAGGTGACGGAAGAGCACATCCAAATAATGGTTATCCTCGTTATGAGTTTAACTTAGATGGATTTAAGCCAGAAACAGAATCTGTAGAGGTTGCTAATGAAGCATTGGAATTAATCAATGTGGTACCGAATCCTTATTACGCTTATTCTGCTTACGAAACAAGACGTTTTGATAATATTGTTAAGATTACCAATATACCTGCAAAATGTACCATTACTATTTATTCTTTAGATGGTAAGTTCATTCGTCAATACATACGGGATGAAAATCCTGGTATAACAAGTGGCGCATTAGAGGAACAAATATTAACATCTTTAGAATGGGATTTGAAGAATGCTAAAGGTATTCCTATCGCAGCAGGTGTCTATTTGATTCATGTAGATGTACCAGGTATTGGAGAACGTGTCATCAAGTGGTTTGGTATTAACAGAACATTTGATTCACAAGATTTATAAGATAGATAGTATTTTGATTTTTTATTAAAATTGAAATCTGCTAACAATTTATAAGATGAGAGGGCAAACACATCGTTTGCCCTTCCATTAAATCAAAAAAAAATCTTACAATGACAAAATATATTTCTACACTCCTGCTATGCTTGATCATGGTTGTTTCGGCTCAAGAAGCTGAAGCGGGAAACCCTGATCGTCAGGGAGAAGCAGGAGCTTATGAGCTTTTAATGAATCCTTGGGCAAGAAGTTCAGGCGTTCATGGTATGATGTCTTCAAGAGTTCAGGGCGTTGAAGCAATGCGTATTAATGTTGCGGGACTTGGACGTATTTCTCAAACAGAAGTATTACTTTCTCGTTCAATTTATCTTCAAGGTACTGGCATCAATTTGAATGCTTTAGGATTTGGACAAAAGGTTGGAAAAAATGGTACAATCGGTGTTAGCTTAATGTCAATTGACTTTGGTGATATTCCAATTACAACCACATCACAACCAGAAGGGGTGGGCGGAACATATTCTCCATCATTCTTTAATCTTGGATTAGCGTATTCTCATACGTTTGATAAAAAGATTTCAGTAGGTGTCGTTGGACGTTTGGTTTCTGAGACCATTTCAGATGTATCTGCTACAGCTATGGCTGTAGATGCTGGTATTCAATATGTAACTGGACCAAATGATAATATTCATTTTGGTATCTCTTTGCGTAATGTAGGTACTCAGATGCGTTATAGTGGGGAAGGTTTATCTTTCACAGGAAACTCTCCAGAAGGCGATTATAGCCTAACATTAGAGCAACGTTCTGCTAAGTTTGAATTACCTTCTTTATTAAACATTGGTGGTTCTTATGATTTCTTATTCGGTAAGAATCGTTTGACTACAATGGGGAACTTTACTTCAAACTCTTTCGGTCGCGATTATATCGGAGGTGGATTAGAGTACGCTTTCGACGAAATGTTTATGCTTCGTGGTGGTTACCGTCTCGAAACAGGTGGAGCAATTAGTAATAATGATGCTTCTGTTTATACAGGTTTAAGTGGTGGTGTTTCTATCGAAGTACCAACGAATAAAAAAGGCGACACTACATTCGGTATTGATTACTCTTACCGTGCTTCTAACCCTTGGGGAGGAACGCATTCTATTGGTGTACGTTTAGGATTATAGAATATATAGAAATTAAAATATAGTTTTATTAAGTGGTTATCTGATTATTATAATTAGATAATCACTTTTTTTATGAAGGGATTAAAAGCTGTAAAAGTATAAAGGTTTAGAGGTGATTTACGTAAATCACCTCTAAACCTTTATACTTTTGTACTTAAATAGTTACGATAATTAGAAATAAAGGGCGAACTTTGCACGGAAAACAAATGTTACATTTGAGAAATTGCAAATAAATACTTAATTTAGCGAAGAACACAAGACAACAGTTAAATACATTTTCGATAAAAATTATTCAAAAGAACGTTTCTAATAAAACTTAGAAGCGTTCTTTTTCATTTAGTAGTTTCAAGCTAAATTTTGTTGGAAAAGCATCCTAATTATTCTATTTACAAAATAGATAAAGGTGTTTTTTATTGTTTATAAAATTATTATTCATCGGACAAGTTTTTTGAAAACTGTATTTTATCAACATGAATTATTAGTACAAAGCAATCATTCTAAGGTTATAAATGATTAGAAATCATTAAAAGATTAGATAGAAGGTATTTTTAAAATGCCTTCTATCTTGTCAAAATTTAGAAAGAAAGTGGTACTATAATTATTTCGGTATCATATAATTATGAATTATTAAGAACGTATTTTATAAAAAAAAGTACGATTCAAAAAACGTCTATTAAAAAATACGATTATGGCATACGAATATTTGTCAAAAGGGAAGTTAGAGGAGTTGAAACAAGTTCTGGAAAACTTAATGACCGTAGAACGTCGTAAAGCAGCAGCGGCTATCGCAGAAGCTCGGGAGAAAGGTGATTTATCTGAAAATGCAGAATATGACGCAGCCAAAGAGGCTCAAGGATTATTAGAATTGAAAATCAGTGACTTAAGTGCTAAAATGGTAAATGCTAGAGTTTTAGATACCACCAATTTAGATACCTCAAAAATTACCGTTTTTACGAAAGTTAAAATTAAAAATACTAAAACTAAAAAAGTATTTGATTACCAATTAGTTTCAGAATTAGAAGCGGATTTAAAAAAGAAAATGATTTCGGTGACTTCTCCTATTGGAAAGGGATTATTAGGGAAAAAGCCCGGAGATATTGCAATGGTAGAAACTCCAAGAGGTTCAATGGAATTTGAAGTCTTAGAAATCTCTTTTGATGCGTAATTTTAAGTGTAAATATTTATAGGTGTTTTGGTTTATGGATATATAGATTATGTACCTATAAATTTGCTACACTATCAAATCTCTGAACCGCTAAACCTCTAAAACCTAATTTAAAATGGCAAGCATTTTCACAAAGATTATTAATGGCGAGATTCCCTCGTATAAGGTTGCTGAAACAGAACAGTATTATGCATTCTTGGATATTCGACCTTTGATGAAAGGGCATACATTGGTTATTCCTAAAGTTGAGGTAGATTATATCTTCGACTTAGAGGATGATGTGTTAGCAGGAATGATGGTTTTCGCAAAAAGAGTAGGGACGGCGATTGAAAAAACGATTGTGTGCAATCGAATTTCTATTGGTGTTTTTGGCTTAGAAGTTCCTCACGCTCATATTCACTTGATTCCGATGAATCAAATGAGTGATGTGAACTTTAAGAAGCAACCGCTTGAGCTTTCAAGAGAAGTATTTGAAGAGATTGCCGCAGCTATTCAAGCTAATTTTCGATAGAACCGATGACTCGTCTCGAAATCTCGGGGTTCCTTATAATAAAACATAAAAAAAACGGGCTTTTATCATTACGATAAAAGCCCATTTGTTATGATAAGAATTCCTGTAAAAGGTATTCTTAGCTACTCATACTGCTTTTCAACTCATCAGTATCTACAGCAGAAGATAATTCTTTTCCTGGCTTGAACTTAGCAACAACCTTTGCAGGTATGTCGATAGTTTGATTTGGTTGACGAGGGTTTCTACCTGTACGAGCCGCACGGTAAGAAAGTGAAAACGTACCAAAACCAACTAAGGTTACTTTGTTACCTGACTTTAATGAATCTGTCACAGCATTAAGGACCGCATTCAAAGCATCAGTAGCTTGAGTTTTAGTTAAACTTGCGTCTTCCGCAATCTTATTTATTAAATCTCCCTTATTCATATGAATTGATTTAAAATGTTTGAATTATAATTAATTTCTTTATAAAAGAGTCGACACAAATTTAGACGCTTTTTACAAAAAACCAAACAATACCAAAGGATACAGCATCATTTATCTATTTTTTAGGTAATTATTTTACAATAAAAACAGATTTCAACCAAATATTGGTGGTTTCAGTCTCAAATTTGCACAAGATTATGTTGTAATAAGGTTCTTAATTATTCTGTATATTTGTTAAAAAATAAAAAAAGAGGCTATGAAAAAGTATTTAATAATAATATTAATTCTTGGTTTAATGGTTTCCCTAACTTCTTGTGGACTCTTTAACCGGAAAGCGAAATGCCCTGCTTACGAGAATGTTCATACGGAAACTCGAAGTGATGGTTCATTTAAAAAATCGAAATCGAGTTCGAATTTGTTTCCAAAGAAAATGCGTAAAAAGAAGAAAAAGTAATTCAATGGAACATTTACTACCACATATAGAAGCACTGATTTTTATATCTGAACAAGCGATTTCTCGTAGAGAGATTAAATCGGTCTTGGAAGAACGATTTGAACAAAAGATTGAAAGTTCAGATATCGAGGATTTGATTGTAACCTTAAAGGCAAAATATGCAAATGAAAACTTTGCATTTACAGTTGTCGAAATAAGCGGCGGTTATCAGTTTATGACCAAAAATGATTACCACGATACCATCGGAACGTATTTAAAACAAAGAACGAAAAAACGATTAAGTAAAGCGGCTTTAGAAACTTTATCGATTGTCGCCTATAAGCAACCGGTGACAAAAGTCGAAGTCGAACAAATCCGTGGTGTGAATAGTGATTATTCTATTCAAAAACTATTGGAAAAAGAATTGGTCACGATTATCGGGCGAAGCGAAAGACCTGGTCGTCCTTTACTTTATGCAACAAGCCCAAAATTCATGGATTACTTCGGTATTAAATCATTAAAGGATTTGCCAAAAGTAAAAGATTTCAAAGAAGAAGCGAACGAAATCGGTGAGCCAAAAGCGATTGAAGAAGGAGGAATATAGTATTTAAACGTTAAGAAATTAAACCGTGTCTGTTTTCAAAATCGACACGGTTTCTGATGAATACAAACGACTTTACTTCAATTTCTCATTTTCTGCATGACGTTTCGCATCTCGAATAGATTTCTTTTCTAAGTTTTTCACCAAAGCATCTGTCAAATCAACGCCTGTTTGATTCGCCAAACAGACCAAAACGAATAAAACATCCGCCATTTCATCCGCCAAATCATCCATTGCCGACGCTTCATCCTCTTTTCGTTTGAATGATTGTTCGCCATATATTCGAGCCATCAATCGAGCAACTTCTCCGACTTCTTCCGTTAAAATAGCCGTATTTGTCAACTCGTTATAATATCGAATACCAACCGTGTTGATCCACTTATCAACGGTTTCTTGCGTTTCTTTTAAAGTCATAATTTTTAATATCTCTATTATTAAATAATAATCATTGTAAATTTACGCACTTGCGATATAAAACAAGTATGAATTTGAATCAAACGAAGAAACCTGAAAATCATTCTTGAAAATTATATTATAGAACTCTTAGAAATAAGGAATGTAAAAGCTTTTTTTTGAATTGACTTACAATAACCTCAAATTATGCTGTCGATAAAGTGCAGGAAATTTGGGAAGTATTCAAATCACTTTGAAAGATTACTTTGAATTAAAAGGAAAAATTCGGAGTAATTATTGAATAATGAGTAATGAAATCATGGATTTGAATCCTGACGATTGATTATTTTGAAAATTTAAATTTTACTTTTAGTCATACTTTCCATTACTATCCGTTTGAATAATTAAATTTGTGATTAATATCTCTTCAAGCAAAACGAATTACTATTCAGATGAAATTATCCGTTATTATTGTCAATTATAATGTTAAATACTTTTTAGAACAGGTTTTGTATTCCGTTCGTCGGGCGACAAAGGACTTACTGGATGGTAATGCTGTGGAAGTATTTGTAGTGGATAATAATTCGGTCGATGACTCGGTGGCAATGGTTCGAGAAAAATTCCCGGAAGTAAAATTGATTGCCAATAAAGAAAATACCGGTTTTTCAATTGCCAATAATCAAGCGATTCGAATTTCAAAAGGTGAATATGTTTTATTATTAAATCCGGATACCGTTGTAGAAGAAGCGACTTTTTCCAAAGTAGTTGATTTTATGGATAAACATCCGAAAGCCGGTGGCTTGGGGGTGAAAATGATTGATGGCTCTGGAGAATTTCTACCCGAATCCAAACGAGGATTTCCTTCGCCTTGGGTTGCGTTCTGCAAAACGGCTGGTTTATCCCGAATGTTTCCGAAATCACCAAAATTCAATCAATATCATTTAGGCTTTTTGGATAAAGACGAAACACACGAAATCGAAGTACTTTCGGGTGCTTTTATGTTGATGCGAAAATCCGTTCTGGATGAAGTTGGTCTGTTGGATGAAGACTTTTTTATGTATGGCGAAGACATTGATTTGTCCTATAGAATCGTGCAAGCGGGTTACAAAAACTATTATTTCGCAGATACGACGATTATTCATTATAAAGGAGAAAGTACCAAAAAAGGAAGTTTGAATTATGTGCGAACGTTCTATAACGCAATGATAATTTTTGCCAAAAAACACTTTCATGGTGATCAAGCGAAATTGTATGTTTTTATGTTACAAGTCGCTATTTATCTGCGTGCTTTTTTGACCTTAGTAACAAACTTTTTTGATCGGGCATTAGCACCACTCTTTGATGCAATTTTGATTATCTTGGGAATGATTGTTTTAAAAGATTTTTGGGAAGTTCGATTCTATGATGATTCAAATTATTATCCCGATTATTTTAATTATTTCAATATTCCACTTTACACAATCATTTGGTTAACCGCAATTTATTATAGCGGCGGTTATGATAATCGCAAACAATGGGGAAAAATAAGTCGAGGTGTTTTTATCGGAACAATTCTTTTGGCAGCCGTTTACGGATTCTTAGATGAGCATTATCGAACCTCTCGAATCTTAATTTTGATGGGAGCAACCTGGGCAGGAATTTCGACGATTGGTTGGCGAATATTAGTGCATTTTATCAAAAATAGAAACCTTAGTTTTTCGGCAGATACACAGAAGAATTTCATTATTATTGGTTCAGAAACGGAAAGTGGACGAGTTTTAAATTTGATTCGAGCAGCCGAAGTTTACCACAAATTCATCGGAAAAGTTTCTCCAAAAGAGAACTTTGATTATAATATATTCTTAGGCGCTTTTCATCAATTAGATGAAATTGTACAGATTTATAAAGTCAACGAAATCATCTTTTGTTCTAAGGATATTGCAGCAGAAAGTATCACAAAATGGATGACGAAAATCGGTAATTCGGTAGAATATAAAATCGTTCCCGAAGAAAGTCTAAGCATCATTGGAAGTCATTCCAAAAACTCCGCTGGCGAACTTTACACCATCGACATCGAGTTTGCGATTATTCAACCCATGCACCAACGAAACAAGCGATTTTTGGATGTCGTTCTTGCTTTATTCTTATTGCTTTGTTTACCAATTTCAATATGGTTCGTCCGTCAGAAAATCGGTTTAATCCGTAATATTTTTACGGTTCTTTTTGGCAAAAAAACGTGGGTCGGCTATTCTAATAATAATAAGGATTTACCTCGAATCCGAAAAGGAATTCTTTCGCCAGTTGATAATTTAAAATTAAAAAACCTCTCCGAAACAACCGTCAAACGATTGAATTTGCTTTACGCAAAAGATTATTCCGTTTATAATGATTTAGATATTATCAGAAATGGTTTCCGAGCTTTGGGAAGGTGATTTTGCCACAGTGTTTTTGGAGTTTTTAAGGAGTATTTTATTATTTCGCAATTTTTTTTAGGGAAACGACTAACCCAAAATCGTCAGTCACACAATCCGACTTTTTTTAAAATAGTTTTTTTAATAAATTTGAAAAGTGGAATATAGATTTTAAAAATTGCGAAGCAATTAAAAAAAACGCTTTAAAAACTCCAAGAACTCTGCAGTAATTCAAAACTCGAAAGCCATGAAACAACTCGTAATACTGCTTTTTATAATATTCTTACCTTTCCTTTCCAATGCACAAAACATCAAAGGTTATGTTACCAACGGTAAAAACCAAGAAGCGTTAACCGGTGTAAATGTTCATATCGACGGAACGACAATCGGAACGGCGACGGACGAAAAAGGATTTTTTGAATTGGAAATAAAGAGTTTACCAATGGTTTTGACGGTTTCGTATATCGGTTACGAAAGTCGAAAAATAGCGATTGTTACGATTCCAGGTATTGAAATGAAGATTGAATTATTTTCTATTGCAAGTCTATTACCGGAAGCTGTGGTGCGTTCAAAACCGAAAATTGATACGGTTTATAAAGAACGTTACAGTGTGATCGATTACGAGT
>Ga0209712_10001494_pt1 | contig 19856 bp, 16 predicted proteins | sample ArcOceMetagenome_FD_187443 | JGI IMG/M metagenome (GOLD analysis project Ga0209712, IMG submission 187443) | Marine eukaryotic phytoplankton communities from Arctic Ocean - Arctic Ocean - Greenland ARC118M Metagenome (SPAdes) (version 2) | ecosystem: Environmental > Aquatic > Marine > Oceanic...
CTAGAGCGCCGCGATATTATTGAGCGTTCAATTAATTCACGGGCCGCATTTATTTTAGTCGATGATTTAGCACAGGCAATGGCCGTATCCAATGCGATTGCGCCAGAGCATCTCGAATTATCTATTGATGATCCTGAGCAGTGGTTAGACGCCATTCAGCATGCAGGTGCTATCTTTATGGGTCGTCATACACCAGAAGCGTTAGGTGATTACTGTGCGGGTCCTAATCATGTTTTACCGACATCGACAACAGCGCGTTTTGCGTCGCCGTTAGGTGTTTATGATTTTCAAAAGCGCAGCTCATTGATTCAGTGTTCGCCGCAGTCATCTGCGAATATCGGTCAAATAGCTTCTGTACTAGCGCGCAGTGAATCATTAACTGCGCATGCGCGTTCAGCCGAGCTCCGTATTACGGCAGAAGAGCTTCGTATAGATGCAGCGCAAAAAAAATCTTAATAAGCCGTTTTTAAAAAGCAGTGTGTTATGAATAAATCGACTGACAACTCTTCATTGTGGAGTCCATTAGTTAATGGACTCGATCCTTACGTACCTGGTGAGCAGCCAGCGACGCAGGGCTTGGTTAAGCTCAATACTAACGAAAGCCCTTATCCGCCATCACCTAGGGCCTTGGCTGCTATAGCTGATGCCGCCGGCGAGAGTTTACGCTTATATCCTGATCCTGAATCGTCGCGTTTAAAAGCCGTGATTGCCGATTATTTTTCGGTTACCTCCGATAATGTTTTTGTGGGAAATGGCTCAGATGAAGTATTAGCGCATGCTTTTAACGCGTTCTTTCGACAAGATCTGCCCATACTGTTTCCGGATTTAACCTACAGTTTTTATCCGGTTTACTGCCAGCTATACAATATTGAATACAATCTTATTCCACTAAATACTCAGTTTGAGATTGATACAAGCGATTACCAACAGCCCAATGGCGGCATTATATTCCCTAATCCTAATGCGCCTACTGGTATTGGCTTGGCGCGGCAGGCAATTATTGCGTTGCTAGAAGCTAACCCTAATTCGGTTGTCATTGTTGATGAAGCCTATATTGATTTTTCTCAGCGCTCTGATGCTGAGGTATCGGAAGATAGCATTGCTTCAGTGATTGATTTAACCCAGCAATATAATAATTTACTGGTGGTACATACCTTATCTAAATCGCGCGCCTTTGCTGGTATGCGAGTGGGCTATGCGATAGGGCACCCTCATTTAATAAAAGGTTTGCAGCGAGTTAAAAATAGCTTTAACTCCTACCCGGTTGATCGCTTGGCAGAAGTTGCTGCCATTGCGAGCTTTCAGGATGAGCCTTATTTTCAATTGGTCAAAGACAAAGTCATTGCTAATCGTCAGCAATTGATTGATCAACTTGAAGCATGGAATTTTGATTGCCTGCCATCATCGGCGAATTTTGTTTTAGTGCGGCATGACCAGCTCGATGCTAAGCAGCTTGCCGAGCAATTACGCGAGCATAAGATTATTGTTCGCTATTTTGCTACGCCACGTATTGCGCAATTTATTCGTATTACAGTGGGTACTGAAGAGCAGAATCAGCTGTTGCTGGATGTGATAGCGGGGCTTCTCACACCTTAATTTTGCTTTTTTTGGCTGCTATTCGCTTTTTGGGATGGTAGCTATTCCGTTTTAAGGCTGTTTTCAGTCATATTATGGTTGTTAATTAGTCTTTTTTAGGCTCATTCATGATTATTCCCAGTCAATTCAATAGCTTAATCATCTAAAAAACATTATTTTTATCCAATAAAAATATATTACGAGCCATACTTAATGTAGAACATTAAGTATGGGATTTAGCTGTATGTATTCACTTCAAAAGCTTAAAATTAGCTTATACTCCACCTCGCAATACCTCTATTAACTGATTGATTTATATAATAAAAATAGTACTCAACAGTACTTGCATACCGCTCTCTGTCGCTCTATAGTGTATGAATGTGGCGTAAAGTGGTGATTTGTGGATATTCCATGGTTTTTCACCGCTAATTTGAGACATATTTAGCCGATGCTTCCAATCGGCTATTTTTTTCAGATAAGCCCAAATCTATTCAGATAATGAAAATACCGTTGAGGAAGTAAATTGTTTAGAGGTGTGAATCCAATCAACATGGACGCCAAGGGCCGAATTGCGATGCCGAGCAAGTATCGCGATCGTCTTGTGGATGCCTGTGGGGGTCGATTGGTTGCCACGATTCATCTGCAAGTGAAGTGTCTATTGATTTACCCATTGCCGATATGGGAAGACATTGAGCAAGAGATCCAAGAGCTCCCTACCTTAAAGCCCGAAGTTGGTCGCCTTCAGCGATTGTTACTTGGTTACGCCTCCGATATTGATTTAGATGGCAATGGTCGTTTGTTGTTGCCGAGTGCGTTAAGAGCGCATGCCGGTTTAGATAAAAAAGTGGTACTCGTCGGCCAAGGTAAAAAGCTTGAGCTTTGGAGTGAGTCTGCTTGGGATGCTGAGAGAGAAAGTGGTTTGGGTCAGGCGGCGGAACAACCGTTACCTGAAGAACTCTTTACGATTTCACTTTAATGGCACCTAACGAAACAAGTGAGCCAGTAGTGTTAACGCATCAGGCGGTTTTAGATAAAGCAACGGTTGATGGTTGGTTTACAGATCCTGATGGTATTTATATTGACGGTACATTTGGTCGCGGTGGTCATAGTCGTTTACTGCTAGAGCGCTTATCGAGCAAGGGTCAGTTGTTGGTTGTTGATCGAGATCCTGAAGCGATAGTGGTTGCCGAGCAATTGGCCAAAGAGTTTAAGCAGGTTTCCGTTGCGCAGAGCGATTTTGCGCAAATGGAGCAGTTGGTGATTGATCGACAATGGCAGGGCAAGGTCACGGGTATTTTGTTAGACCTTGGTGTTTCCTCGCCTCAGTTGGATGCAGCAGAGCGCGGCTTTAGTTTTATGCGTGATGGTGAGTTAGATATGCGTATGGATCCGAATTCGGGTCAAAGCGCGGCGCAATGGTTAGCCATTGCCGAAGTAGACGAAATACGAGATGTGTTGCGTAAATATGGCGAAGAAAAATTTGCCACGCGCATTGCTAGAGCGATTGTTGAAGTGCGGGCTGAAACACCAATAACAACAACCCATCAGTTCGCAGCGATTATTGATAATGCTATGCCGTTTGTTGAAAAGGGCAAGCATCCAGCGACACGCAGCTTTCAGGGTGTGCGCATTCATATCAACCAAGAGCTACAGCAGCTCATAAGCTTTTTGGATGATAGTGTGGAATTGCTTTGTCATGGCGGGCGCCTAGCGGTTATTAGCTTCCATTCATTGGAAGATCGTATCGTTAAACGATTTATTCGAGATCAAGTGAATGGTGATAGGCCTCCAGCTTCTGTGCCCATTCGCGATGATGATTTGAATCGTCGTATGAAAATGGTTGTTAAGGCCGGTAAGGCGAGTGACGAAGAGGTTAAAGGTAACCCGCGTTCACGCAGTGCCATATTACGAGTCGCGGAGCGCTTGTAGTAACTGTTAAAGAAAAAGTCTAGAAAGAAAAAATCTAGACAGAAAAACAGAAAGAGTAAAGCGCGTTTAACGCGTTGATAAAAAATCGAATCTGAGGGGATTCAAATACTAATGTCTGCGCTGAGCTTGTCACATCGACATCTTCGTATAGCCGCTTTGCTGCTATTTGTTGTAACGCTGTCTGCGTTAGCTGTAGCTCACACGTCTTTTAAAAATCGTCAGTTGTTTATTGAGTTGCAAGCCTTGCAGCTTAAAGCCACTCAGCAAAAAGTGAAGTTAGGTCGCCTACTCATTGAAGAGAGTACTTGGTCTTCTTTGGCTGCCATCGAGCATACTGCTAGCACTCAACTTTCCATGACGGTTCCTCGTCCCGATCAACTCGTTGTTGTCTCCACCTTACGCAAGCAGGGTGATCGCTGATGGCGAATAAAAACCGCTTTAATAAATGGTCATGGCGGGTCTATCCTCTTTGGGCTTTATTGTTGGTGGCTCTGGTAGCGATTGTTGTGCGTTTAGGTCAGTTACAGGTGACGGATAGTGAGCGTGGTCGTTTATTTTTACAGCAGCAAGGTGATGCGCGAGTATTGCGTACCGAAAAAATTCCAGCGAGTCGTGGTGAAATTGTTGATCGTAATGGTGAGTTGCTTGCTATTAGCACGCCGGTTAAATCGGTTTGGGTCAATCCGTCATTGGTCGATAAAAGTGATGCGGGCATTCAGCGCCTAGCCACTGCCGTTGCGATGAGCGAAAAAGCGGTTCGTAAAAGACTATCGAGTAAAAGCCAATTTGTTTATTTAAAACGCCAGCTCGATCCACGAAAAGCCGATCGTATTCGGGATCTTGAGTTAGAGGGCGTGTTTTTTGAAACGGAATATAAGCGTTTTTATCCAGCAGGTGAAGTAGCCTCGCATCTCGTCGGTTTTACGGGTGTTGATGAGCATGGCCAAGAAGGCATTGAATTATCTTATGACAGCCTATTAACTGCCGAGGACGGTATTAAACAGGTGATGAAAAACGCTCATCACGAAATTATTAAAGATATTAAATTAGTAAAAGCAGCCACAGACGGTCAGCGTTTAGCTTTATCGATTGATATGCGATTGCAATATATTGCTTATAAAGAGTTAAAAGCCGCGGTCACAAGTTATAAAGCAAAATCAGGATCAATGGTTATTCTTGATGTGCAAACGGGCGAAGTATTAGCGCTGGTGAATCAGCCTTCTTACAACGCTAACGATCGTAGTCAGTTACTGCCTGAAAATATGCGTAACCGAGCTTTAATTGATTTGTTTGAGCCTGGCTCAACAGTGAAACCTTTTACAGTTATGGCGGCGCTAGAGTCTGGCGACTTTGATGCTTCATCCATTATTGATACCGGAAAAGGATTTCTTCGATTGGGCGATAAGACTTTTACTGATAGTGGCGCTTACGGAAAAATAGATCTTGCGACTGTATTAAGTAAGTCTAGTAATGTTGGTACCAGCAAAATTGCATTGGATATTAATATTGACGATATGCGGAGTTTATTTGCTCGTGCTGGGCTTGGTGAGTATTGCGCTACGGGATTTCCTGGAGAGACAGCGGGTTATTTACCTAACGTTAAAGACGCGAAGGCGACTCAAAAAGCGAACCTATCCTTTGGTCATGGTTTATCTGTGAATACCGTGCAGTTAGCGCGTGCTTATGCAGTGATTGCCAATGATGGGATTAAGCATCCCGTCAGTTTATTAAAGCTTAGCGATAAGCAGCGTGCAGAGCGAAAGGCTGAAGGTGATCGCGTTATATCTGCTAGTGTGACGCAAGATGTGCGCCGAATGATGATAGGTGTTATTGAGAAAGGCGGGACAGGTACGAAGGCAAGAGTGCCTGGCTACAGTGTAGCGGGTAAAACGGGTACGGCTCATTTAGTGGGCACTTCTGGTTATGAAAAAAGTCGTTATCGTGCAACCTTTGCGGGCATGGCTCCAGCCTCTTCACCAAAATTAGTTGCGGTTGTTACGATTAATGACCCCAAGGGTGAAAAATATTATGGCGGCGAAATTGCTGCTCCAGTTTTTTCGCGTGTTATGCAATCAGCATTGCGCCTAATGAACATTACACCCGATCGCTTACATGAATTAGGCGAGCAAAATAGCGAGCATGCTGGAGTATTAAATGCCCCTGTTAACGCTGAGATAGACTCAGTGCGAGAACAGCATGGAAGCGTTTAATATGACTAGTCAGTCGCCAATACAGAGCTTATCGCATCGTCTCGTGAATATACTCTCGGGGTTGTTGGCTGGAAACACCTTAGCTGATGATTGTGCCAATACAGTGATTACGGGTATTGCGACCGATAGTCGTAAAGTTGTTCCTGGTGATATTTTTATTGCGCTAAACGGCTTAACGGTTGATGGTCGCAGCTATATTAATGATGCGATTGAACGCGGTGCCATTGCAGTGTTAGCCGAGGCTGATGAATCTTTTTCTATTCGTCACAAAGGGCCGGTTGCGATTATCAGTTTGCAAAACCTCACTGAGCACCTGAGTAAAATTGCTGGTCGTTTTTATGGTGAGCCAACAAAGAGCCTTAATGTTATTGGTGTTACCGGTACGAATGGTAAGACCAGCTGTAGTCATTTGATTGCTAGCCTTGCCACTACGGTAGGCCAAAAAAGTGGTTTGATTGGTACTTTGGGTTATGGCATTTATCAAAAAGGTGATCTTGAATTACAGCAAACCGGTTTTACTACCCCCGATGCTGTTCAGCTTCAGGCTTGCATGCAGAAGTTACAAGCAGATGACTGTAATGTTATTGCGATGGAAGTTTCTTCGCATGCTTTAGCTCAGCACCGTGTTGATGCCATACATTTTAATATTGCTGTCTTCACTAATTTATCTCATGACCATCTCGATTTCCATAAAAATATGGCCAGCTATGCGGCAGCTAAACGTCGATTGTTTTCATTTGATGGTATCGATGCTGCGGTGATTAATGCCGATGATGAGTTCGGTGAGCGTTTAGCTAAAGAATTACGAGCGCATAGCAAGGTATTCACTTATTCAGTGAATAACGCGCAGGCAGATGTCTTTACTCAAAATACGCGTTATTCATTAAATTCAATCAGCAGTGATGTGGTATCTCCTTGGGGGCGTGCCACTATAACGATTCCACTAATTGGTGAGTTCAACTTAAGTAATGCGCTAGCAGCACTTACAGCTATGTTAGCGGCAGGTGGTGATTTTAATGCATTAATAGCCGCTTTTAGTGAAGTGACTGCGGTGAAAGGGCGAATGGAAATCGTTAGTGATTCATTGTCACGGTCAATCGATGATAAAACCGTTGTGGTTGATTATGCACATACACCTCAGGCTTTAGAGTTAGCGCTAGCCGCTTTGCGATCACATACCAAAGGGCGGTTGTGGTGTGTCTTTGGTTGCGGTGGTGATCGTGATAACGATAAGCGCGCGGCCATGGGGCGTATTGCGAAAAACTTGGCTGATAGCGTGGTTATTACTTCTGATAATCCTCGTAGTGAGCCGTCCGCACAAATTATTGATGATATTTTACTTGGTATTGACGATATGCATGACGTCAATGTTGAGCCTGATCGCGCAGCGGCGATTGCCTTTGCTATTACGCAGGCAGCGGCTGGCGATTTAATTTTAGTGGCAGGTAAAGGCCATGAGCAATTTCAAATTATTGGTACTGAAAAACGACCGTTTAGTGATGCCGATGAAGTACGTCAATGCCTTTCTCGTGAGCTTCATGAGGATTGCCAGTCATGATGAGCGGAATAGATTTACAAATGTTAGCTGCGGCTAATGACGGACTATTAACCGGTGAAAATGTTGCGGTAACTGGCGTTTGTATCGACAGCCGCAAAGCCGTTAGTGGCGATGTTTTCGTTGCATTAACGGGCTCTCAATTAGACGGTCATCAATATCTTGCCAATGCAGCGAAGCAGGGTGCAGTAGCGGCTATTGTCGAAAAAATTCAAGATGTGCCATTGCCGCAAATTGTAGTGACGAATTCATTATATGCCTTAGGCGTTATCGCGAAAGTTAATCGTGAAGCTTATAAAGGTAAGGTAGTCGCTATTACCGGCAGCTCGGGAAAAACCAGCTGTAAAAATATGTTAGCGGCGATTCTCGAACAAGTTGGTACTGTCTGCGCCACGCATGGCAATTTCAATAATGAGATTGGCCTGCCATTAACAGTGCAGCGTCTTAATGAAAGTCACGATTATGCTGTGCTAGAAATGGGAGCAGCTAAGTCAGGTGATATCAGTTATTTAGTCGGTATTGGTCAGCCACATATTAGTGCGATTACCAATATTAATGAAGCGCATATAGGCGGTTTTGGCAGTATCAAGAATACGGCTAATACTAAAGCTGAAATTTATAAAGACTTACCTGCAGAGGGTTGGGCCATTATTAATCGAGACGATACTTTTGCGAGTGATTGGCGTGAAAGTTTGTCAGTTCAAGCTGCAAAGGGTCAACTGATTGAGTGTGCTTTAACAGATAGTTATGCCAATGTTTATGCGAGCGATATTACGCAGAATATTGATGGCTTAAATTTTAATGCCAATATTCGACTCACTAATACGACCAGTACTTTGCCAATTAAGATGGACTTTTTAGGCATTCATAATGTGCGCAATGCATTAATGGCAGCTGCCATGGCAAAAGCATTAGACGTGAGTGATGCCAATATTATTAAAGGCTTAGCAGCTGTGGCTCCTGAGAAGGGAAGGTTATGCCGTATAGCGGGCCATAACCATTTGCAGTTATTAGATGATAGTTATAACGCTAATCCACAGTCGATGTATGCGGCTATTGATGTATTAGTGTCTTTTAGCAGTCAAGAAAAAAAGAGTATTGCTGTGTTGGGCGATATGGCTGAATTAGGTGACGATGCCGCGGCTATGCATTTTAATGTAGGGCAGTATGCCGCGCTTGCAGGTGTTGATTGCGTTTATGTTATTGGTGAATTTGCTGCGCAGACATTGGCTGGTTTTAATCAGCATGATGAAAATGAAAATGAAAATAAAAAATTGTCTTCAGCGTTATTGGCGCAAACATTTAGCAGTCAAGATGCATTGATTACTCAATTATTATCGAGCGAATGTGAATCGTCAGTCGTTTTAGTAAAGGGTTCTCGCAGTGCGGCAATGGATTGTGTCGTCTCAGCTTTAGATGTCAGTGCTGAGTCTATCCATTTAGCAAATACAGGATCGAAATAAGCCTATGTTGATTTTATTATCTGAATACTTACAGCAATATATCAGTGCTTTTTCGGTATTTCAGTATTTAAGTTTACGCGGCATATTAAGCGTTATGACAGCCATTATTTTTTCCTTAATGGTTGGTCCTTGGGTTATTCGTAAATTGAATTACCACCAAGTTGGGCAGAGTATTCGTGATGATGGTCCACAAACGCACTTAGTTAAGGCTGGCACGCCAACTATGGGTGGTGCACTGATTTTATTAAGTATTTGTATGAGTACTCTGCTTTGGTCTGATTTGAGTAATCGTTATATTCAAGCTGTATTAGCCGTTACGCTAATGTTTGGTGCTATTGGTTGGGTTGATGACTACCGCAAAGTCATTGAAAAAAACTCAAAAGGTTTGGCTGCTAAGTGGAAATATTTTTGGCAATCAGCTGCGGCCATGACTGTGGTCTCTACGCTTTACTTTACGTCAACATTACCTGCTGAAACGCAATTGATAGTGCCTTTTTTCAAAGATTTTATGTTTGATTTAGGTTGGCTCTACTTAGTTTTAGGTTACTTAGTCATTGTGGGTTCGAGCAATGCCGTTAATTTAACTGATGGGCTTGATGGTCTCGCTATTCTTCCTACTGTTCTAGTCGGTTCGGCGCTTGGGATTATTGCTTATCTGGCTGGTCATGCTGAGTTTTCGCGCTATTTACATATTCCTTATATTCCTGGTGCCGGCGAATTGGTTATTTACTGTGGCGCATTAGGCGGCGCAGGTTTAGGTTTTCTTTGGTTTAACACTTATCCCGCCCAAGTATTTATGGGTGATGTTGGCGCTTTAGCATTAGGTGCTGCGTTGGGTGTTATCGCTTTAATTACGCGACATGAAATTGTATTTTTTATTATGGCGGGTATTTTTGTTGCTGAAACACTCTCCGTTATTTTACAGGTTGCCTCATTTAAGTTGAGGGGTAAGCGTATTTTTATGATGGCGCCTTTGCATCATCATTTTGAATTAAAAGGTTGGCCTGAGCCGCGCGTAATTGTCCGTTTTTGGATTATTACCGTAATGCTGGTGTTATTTGGTTTGGCAACGTTAAAGCTACGTTAGTTAAGACGGCGCTAAATCGTTATTTCTATGTTTGCCAATGTGGCCCGTATAGAAAATGACAATTTAATTATTAATGAATTTACTGAAAGAAACTTAATGAATTTACTGAAAGAAACTTAATGAATTTAATCCAAACAGATAAAAGACGTTTAATTGTGGGGCTGGGCATTACCGGCATATCCTGCATACGTCATTTTTTGCGTCTGGGTTTGTCATTTAGTGTTCTGGATACGCGTGAGCAACCGCCAGAAATTGAAGCTGTATTAAAAGAGTTTCCTAATGTAGATATCCGCTTTGGCGATGGACATTCAGAATGGGTTGATGGTGCAAATGAGATTTACGTAAGCCCGGGTATTTCAAAGGATGATCCTTTGTTTGCGACGGCCATTGCACGTGGTGCTTTAATTACCGGTGATATTGATTTGTTCGCGAATGATGTCGCCGCGCCAGTTATTGCGATAAGCGGCTCTAATGCAAAAAGCACCGTTACTACCCTAGTGGGTGAGATGGCGAAGTGCGCGAATATCAATGCCGGTGTTGGCGGCAATCTAGGTGAGCCGGCTTTAAATTTATTATCACCAAGCCGTGAAGCTTATGTGCTTGAGTTATCTAGTTTTCAGTTAGAGCGCTGCTCTGATTTACAGCCAAAAGTAGCTTGCCTATTAAATGTCAGTGCCGATCATATGGATAGGCATCAAACCCTGATGATTTATCATCAGGCTAAGCAGCGCGTTTATCGTGGCGCGAAACATGTTGTTTTTAATCGTCATGATCATTTAACTACGCCACTAAGAACTGTTGATGTTTCAATAAAAAGTTTTGGCTTGGATATTCCTGATTTAGGTCAGTTCGGCGTTAAAGAAATTCAAGGCCAGCGTCATTTGGTCAAAGGCTTTGAATCACTCATGCCGGTGTCTGATATTCCTTTAATGGGTGATCATCATATTTTAAATACCTTAGCTGCATTAGCTATTGGTGATGCAGCAGGTTTTCCGTTAACCGCTATGCAAACGGCTATTAAACAGTTTAAGGGTTTGCCACATCGCTGCGAATGGGTGGGTGACGTTAACGGCGTGCGCTATATTAATGATTCCAAGGCGACAAATGTGGGCGCAACTGTTGCGGCTCTTAAAGGTTTGTCTTCTTCTGTAAGCGGTAATATCGTTTTGATTGCGGGTGGCCAAACGAAAGGTGCGAATTTTTCAGCACTCATCGCAGCCTTAAAGCCGCTGTCATGCAAGTTGATTTTGTTAGGCGAGGGTGCAGATACTATTGCTGCTTTAGCTTCTGATCAGCATGAAATATTTCGCGTTGATACTCTTGAGCAGGCTGTGAGTGTCGCTGAATCCAATAGCAAGACTGGCGATCTAGTATTGCTATCACCAGCCTGTGCCAGCTTTGATATGTTTAGTGGGTTTGAGCAGCGCGGTAATATTTTTAAGGCAGCTGTTGCCAAGCTAGAGAGTAATCATCAGGAGGCAACACAATAATGCCTCGGCTTTCTCCATCATCTTTAGGTGCTAACGTGCCTTCTATCGATTTTATCTTATTAGCTTGCGTGTGCGCATTAGTGTCGCTTGGGCTAGTAATGATTTGTTCGGCATCGATGGATTATGCCAGTGAGCGTTATGGTGATGCTTTATTTCATACGCGTCGTCATTTGGTTTATATCATGATTGCCTGTGTGGCATCAGTAGTCGCATTTAAAATTCCGCTGTCTTTATGGGAAAGAAGTGGACCTTATTTATTAATAGCTAGCTTTGTCATACTTGTTTTAATTTTAATTCCGGGTTTTGGTCGAACCGCTAATGGTGCAACGCGCTGGTTAGCGCTAGGGCCTTTTACTTTGCAGGGTTCAGAAGTCGCAAAGCTTGGCGTTATTGTTTATCTCGGTAACTATTTAGTGCGACAGCATGAATTGGTTAGAAGCCATTGGTTAGGCTTTCTTAATCCGTTGATCATTATGTCTTTCTTTGTATGGTTGTTAATCTTAGAACCTGATTTTGGCGCTGTGGTTGTATTATCTACCGCTGCATTGGGTATGCTTTTTCTGGGCGGAGTGCGCGTTTGGCAATTCGGTCTCTCGGCTATTGCGCTTGCTATTTTTGCCTTTTTTGTTGTTAGCTCTTCCGATTACCGCATGCAGCGTCTCTATGCTTATCTTGACCCATGGGCTGATCAATTTGGTGAAGGTTATCAATTAACTCAGTCATTAATTGCATTTGGTCGCGGTGATTGGTTTGGTCTTGGCTTAGGCAATAGCATTCAAAAATTATTTTACTTACCCGAAGCTCACACTGATTTTATTTTTGCCATTATGGCAGAAGAGTTAGGTTTTATAGGTTGTTTAACCGCATTGCTTATTTATGTTGTCTTTATTGGCCGCGTTTTAGTAATAGCAAGAAAAGCTGAATCTATGGGTAGAGCCTTTGGTGCTTATGTTGCTTATGGCGTGGCTTTGGTTTTCTCTGCGCAGCTAATCATTAATGTGAGTGTCAATATTGGTTTGCTGCCGACAAAAGGTTTGACCTTGCCGTTCTTAAGTTATGGCGGCAGTAGCTTGTTAGTTAGCTGCGTTCTTGTGGCTTTAATTATGCGTATTCATCGCGAATTAATGTTTGAAGCAGCAGATGCCTCAGTTAAAAAATACGGTGTGCGTGGCACGCGTGACTTATTAACTGATCTCCAATCGGCAGTAAAACCCTCAAGACGAGCGACGGGGGCTAATCATGCATAACGATGCTATTGATCAGCTAAAGCCTTCGCGTAAAACGGTAATGATTGCTGCTGGGGGAACAGGCGGGCATGTCTTTCCAGCTTTAGCTGTTGCGCAAGGCTTGCGTGCTATTGATTTAGATGTCGTTTGGCTTGGAACACGTAAAGGCATTGAATCAAAAATTGTGCCGGAAAATAAATTTGTCATTCATTTTATTAATGTTGCTGGTGTTCGTGGTAAAAATTTATTGTCTTGGATTAAAGCGCCTATTTTATTGATGATGGCGGTAATTAGTAGTGTTTCACTTATTCGTAAGACTAAACCTTGTTGCGTATTAGGTATGGGTGGTTTTGCCTCTGCTGCTGCGGGTTTTGCAGCCTTTATTTGCCGAGTCCCTCTAATTTTACAAGAACAAAATTCGATTCCTGGTACAACGAATCGATTGTTGGCACCTTTAGCCACTAAAATATTTACTGGTTTTCCCGCTGCGTTTAAAGCTAGTGCTAAGTCTCAATTTTCTGGCAATCCGCTTCGCGCTGCGCTTTATCAAATCGATGAGCCTAGTGTGCGAATGGCTGCAGATGCGTCTCCATTACGCTTATTGATATTAGGCGGTAGCCTTGGTGCACATGCATTAAATTGTGTATTACCAAAGGCCTTGGCGCAGTTACGCAGTGAAAACACTTCGTTTAACGATATTTCTGTGGTGCATCAAACGGGTGTAAATGATGTTGAAGATGTTCAGCAGCAATATGTATTAGCCGGTATTGATGCAGCCGTAAGTGCTTTTATTACGGATATGCCTCAGGCCTATAGCAATGCCGATTTAGTGATTGCACGTTCGGGCGCCTTAACCGTTACCGAATTAGCAGCTGCAGGAGTGGCCTCGCTATTAATCCCTTATCCCTATGCGACAGATGATCACCAAACGGCGAATGCTAATTGGTTAGTCGATGTAGGTGCTGCCACCTTAGTATCTCAAGCTGATTTTTCTGTTGATAAAGCTTGTCATTTGTTAGCAGCATTATTACAAAATCGAAAAGCCTTATTGAATCAAGCGCAGCAAGCCCGTTCGCTCGCTACTCCTTCTGCCACGCAGATCATTGTTAATGCTTGTCAGGAGTTTTCCTATGTCTAGCAGTACTTTTTTTGTTCCTGAAATGCGCCGTATCGAAAAAATCCATTTTGTGGGTATTGGTGGTGCAGGTATGTGTGGTATCGCTGAGGTGTTATTGAATCAGGGTTATCTTGTTAGTGGTTCTGATGTTCAGGCCTCACATACTACGAACCGTTTAGCTGAATTAGGTGTGGAAATATTTATAGGGCATGCCATTGAGAATGTTCAAACGGCCAATGTGGTTGTGGTATCAACGGCTATAAGTGACTCTAATATTGAGTTATGTGCGGCACAAGAAGCGCACCTACCGATTGTACCTCGTGCTGAAATGTTAGCTGAGTTAATGCGTTATCGTCATGGTATTGCGATTGCCGGCACTCACGGTAAAACGACAACAACTAGCTTGCTGGCGTCTATTTTTGGAGAGGCAGGCTTAGGGCCTACTTTTATTATTGGTGGTTTACTCAATAGTGCTAATGCCAATGCGCAATTAGGACACGGTCGTTACTTAATAGCCGAAGCAGATGAAAGTGATGCATCGTTTTTGCATTTGCAGCCTATGGTTTCAGTGGTCACTAATATCGATGCCGATCATATGTCGACTTATGGTGGTGACTTTTCAAAGTTAACAGCGACCTTTGTAGATTTCGTCCATAACCTTCCTTTTTATGGCTTGGTAGTGGTCTGTATTGATGATGATAATATCAAAAAATTATTAGCTGATTTCCATCGTCCTGTTATTACTTATGGGTTTGATGCTAATGCCGATTATCGTATTAGTGATTATCGCTGTGAAGGTCTAAAGGCTTATTTCCTTTTGCATTATAAAGATGCCGACGGTCCTGTTCAGGTCACCTTGAATACTCCAGGTGCGCATAACGCATTAAATGCAACTGCGGCATTTGCAGTAGCGATAGATGAAAAGATAGAGCAAAGCATTATTTTAAAAGCCTTGGATAATTTTAAAGGCGTCGGTCGACGTTTTGAAATTGCTGGCAAGCTTTCAATGAATCAAGGCGACGTGACCTTAGTTGATGACTATGGACATCACCCGACAGAGGTTGCCGCAACCATAGCTGCAGCGCGTGAAAGCTGGCCTGGTAAGCGTTTAGTTATGATTTATCAGCCGCATCGTTATAGCCGAACGCATGATCTTTATGATGACTTTGTTCGCGTGTTATCCACCGTAGATGTGTTGTTGTTATTGGATGTATATGCCGCTGGCGAAGAGCTTATTACGGGTGCCGATAGCCGAAGTTTGTCAGGCAGTATTCGACAGCGTGGAAAAATTGATCCTATTTATGTTGAGGATCGCGCTGAGTTGTTTGATGTATTACAAGGTTTACTTATCGCCGATGACATTCTCATAACTCAGGGTGCCGGTGATGTGGGTAAATTATCTAAAGAAATTAGCAGTCATCAGTTTTTGACAAAGACGGTATAGAGAAAGCGATTAATGGAAACGATATCTTCTAACAATACAGCAGAAAACAACTCGGTTGATGCCCTAAAAATCAACGGTCGAGTCGCTGTGTTAATGGGTGGTAATGCAGCTGAGCGAGAGGTGTCACTGGCTAGTGGTAACGCTGTGACTGCTAGCTTGGCGTCTATGGGTGTCGATGTTATTGCTATTGATACAGCGGGTGATGTTATTGCTGATTTGCAAGCGGCGAAGCCTGATTTTGCTTTTATTGCTTTGCATGGAAAAGGCGGTGAAGACGGCACCATGCAAGCCTTGTTAGAAAAAATGGCGATTCCTTATAGTGGTAGTGGTGTGCTTGGTTCGGCATTAGCAATGGATAAAGTCCGGTCTAAAAATGTCTGGCGTGGATTGTCATTACCAACACCAGAATTTGCTTGTTTAGAAGCAACAAGTGATTTCGATGCAGTGCTTACGATGTTAGGCGGAGCAGCTTTTGTTAAACCTGCCGATGAAGGCTCAAGCATTGGTATGTCGTTAGTTAAAACAGCCGATGAATTAAAAGCGGCTTATCAGGCTACGGTTGAGTCTGGAGTCACTATTTTTGCTGAACAATGGATAGACGGGCCAGAATATACCTTAACGATACTTGAAGGTCATGAGTTGCCATCTATTCGCATTGCGACTCAACGTGAATTTTATAATTTTGAAGCAAAGTATCAGGATGACGATACGCAGTTTTTTATTCCTAGTGGATTAAATACTGATGAAGAAGCATTTTTACAGCAATTGTCGAAAGAGGCATTTTATTCGCTGGGTTGTAGTGGTTGGGGTCGTGTTGACTTTATGCGAGATAAAAGTAGCGGCCAGTTTTATTTACTCGAAGTGAATACGGTGCCAGGTTTAACTGATCATAGTTTGGTGCCCATGTCGGCATCTGCAGCGGGTCTTAATTTTAATGCTCTTATTGCGAATATTATTCATTTATCGGTGAGTGTGTAGCGATGAAAAATGGGGCTTTGCAATTAGCAGCTAGTAATCAGCGACGCACATCACGCAGTCGAAAAGGTGCAACGCGAGCAGGTAAAAAAATAGATGTAAAAGTGGCTTGGCTACTTTGGTGCAAACGAAGCGCCTTGTTACTTGTATTGTCTGCTGTGTCTTTTTCATTGATGACGGCGGTAAATAAGTTGCAGTCAGTGCCGGTAGGTGAGTTGGTTTTAACTGGTTATACCGGTGGGCATGCTGCAGTCGGTGCGAGTAAAGATGAGTTATTAGCGTTAGTAGAGACGCAACTTGATAAAGGTTTTTGGCAGTTAGATTTATTGGAATTAAAAGCCAATCTTGAGAGCCATTCTTGGGTGCGTCAAGCGATTATTCGTCGCCAATGGCCCAGTCAATTAGTGATTGGTATCGACGAATATGTAGCGGTAGCGCGATGGAATGAAGACTATTTATTATCGGCGACAGGTCATGTTTTTTTGCCATCAGAAATAGCAGCGTTTACTCATTTGCCTCGTTTAAAAGTTGAGTCATTTAATGGTGATCAGCAAGAAGTACCTAACCGAGAAACGATTAAGCAGGCAGTGACTTGGTTTAATCAATTTCAAAAGCCATTGACGCATTACGGTTTGTCAGTGGTTGAACAAACACAATTAGATGATGGTGATTTTTCATTGTTGTTAAGTAATGGGCTAACGCTTGTGTTGGGTGCGGACCAAGTGACTCATCGCTTTGATCGTTTCTTAACATTACTAGATGGTGCATTGATTAAAAAGTTAGATGATATTGAAGTAATTGATTTACGTTATGTAAATGGATTATCAGTTCGCTGGCGCAGCTATATGGATTCTGATGAGTCGATAGAGTTAGCTCAAGTTGAAGTTGCTTCATCATTATTAAGATAAGTATTTAAGGCGAAAGTAATGAATGTGAAAAACCGGAGATTAAAAAATGTCTAATCTACCTGCGGGAAAAATGATCGTTGGTCTGGATATTGGCACCTCTAAAGTTGTTGCCATCGTTGGTGAGCAAAACGATGAAGGCGATATTGAAATTATAGGTATTGGTTCGCATCCTTCAAATGGTTTGAAAAAAGGTGTGGTCGTTAATATTGAATCAACAGTGCAATCGATTCAGCGCGCTATTGAAGAAGCTGAGTTAATGGCTGGCTGTGAGATTCATTCGGTTTATGCCGGCATTGCCGGTAATCATATCCGCAGCTTGAACTCACATGGCATTGTCGCCATTAGAGAGCGCGAAGTAATGCCTGCCGATGTTGAGCGCGTTATTGATGCCGCGCGCGCGGTAGCGATTCCTGCCGATCAAAAAATATTGCATGTGTTGCCGCAGGAATATGTGATTGATACCCAGGAAGGCGTAAAAGAACCTTTAGGTATGTCGGGTGTGCGCTTAGAAGCAAAGGTGCACTTAGTGACCTGTGCGGTTAACGCAGCACAAAACATTGAAAAGTGTATCCAGCGCTGTGGCTTAGTTGTTGAAGATGTGATTCTTGAACAGTTGGCATCTAGCTATGCAGTATTAACGGATGACGAGCGCGAGTTAGGTGTTTGTATTGTCGATATTGGTGGTGGCACAAGTGATATCGCTGTATTTACCGAGGGTTCGATTAGACACACTGCGAATATTCCAATAGCCGGTGATCAAGTCACTAACGATATTGCTATGGCACTTAGAACGCCAACACAATATGCCGAAGATATTAAAATTAAATACGCTTGTGCATTAACCCAGTTAGCGGGTTTGGATGAAACAATAAAAGTACCTAGCGTTGGTGATCGACCGCCAAGAGATTTATCACGTCAGGCATTAGCTGAAGTAGTTGAGCCTCGTTATGACGAGCTATTTACCTTAGTTCAAGCCGAGTTGCGCCGCAGTGGTTTTGAAGATTTGATTGCGGCAGGTATCGTTTTAACAGGCGGCACTTCAAAGATGCATGGTGTTGTTGAACTCGCTGAAGAGATTTTTCATGTGCCGGTTCGCTTGGGCTCGCCGATGGGTGCATTTGGTTTGCAGGATGTGACTGATAACCCGATTTATGCCACGGGTGTAGGTTTATTGCATTACGGTTTTAAAGAGCAAAACAATTTACAACAATCGGCCGCAGCAAGCGCCAATGGTGGGCTAGTCGGTCGTATTAAATCTTGGTTTCAAAGTTATTTTTGATTTGAAGTTTCTGATCTGTAATTTTTAACGCTTTATGTAAGCGATTTTTTTAACACTATTTTTATTTTATTCAACTTTTAATTTTTAAAATTTTAACTTCCTGAGGGGGAAATTATCATGTTTGAACTAGTAGACAATGTTCCACAAAATGCAGTCATTAAAGTTATTGGTGTTGGCGGTGGCGGCGGCAATGCGGTTAAGCATATGATTGCTAATAATATCGATGGCGTAGAGTTTATTTGTGCTAACACAGATGCTCAGGCGCTGACCGATATGGCAGCTAATACCGTTTTACAACTTGGCGGTACAATTACTAAAGGTTTGGGTGCTGGTGCAAATCCTGATGTAGGTCGCCAAGCCGCTTTAGAAGATAGAGAGCGTATTGCAGAAGTAATTGGTGGTGCTGATATGGTCTTTATTACTGCCGGAATGGGTGGCGGTACAGGAACCGGTGGTGCGCCGATTATTGCTGAAGTAGCAAAAGAGATGGGTATCTTAACGGTAGCTGTTGTTACTCGTCCTTTTAAGTTTGAAGGTAAGAAAAGAAAAATGCATGCCGATGAAGGCATCCTTGAACTTCAACAGCATGTTGATTCATTAATTACGATACCTAATGAAAAATTACTCGCTGTTATGGGTAAAAATACGAGTCTTCTTGACGCATTTAAATCAGCAAATGATGTGTTACTAGGCGCAGTTCAAGGTATAGCTGATTTGATTATCCGTCCGGGTATGATCAACGTCGATTTCGCCGATGTACGTACAGTGATGTCAGAAATGGGCATGGCGATGATGGGTACTGGTATTGCTAGTGGTGATTCAAGAGCACGCGAAGCGGCTGAAGCGGCTATTCGTAGCCCGCTGTTAGAAGATGTAAACCTTCAAGGTGCGCGTGGTATTTTGGTTAATATTACCGCGGGTATGGACCTTTCTTTAGGTGAGTTTGCCGAAGTAGGTGAAACGATCGAAGAGTTTGCTTCTGATAACGCAACAGTGGTTGTTGGTACTGTTATTGATCCTGATATGACGGATGAGTTGAAAGTGACAGTGGTAGCAACGGGTTTGGGTGATGTAGCAGCAGAAACGCCTGTTCGTTTGGTTAATACTGGTCGTCCAAATCCAGCTGGAAGACCTACTTATGAAAATTATGATATGCCTCCAGCTATGCGTCATAAGTCAGCGCCTGTTGAGCCAACTCGTTCAACTCGATCTGCAGAAGAGCCGGTTTTAAGCCAATCAGCGACTTCTTCATCAGCTGCCGCATCAACAACAGCTTCTTCAGCGGCCAGTAAAAATATGGAAATGCTCGACATTCCTGCATTTTTACGTCGTCAGGCAAACTAAAAGCTTGCTGTAGGGCTCAATGTTCTCGTAAGGATTGGGTGCGGACGATAGTAGTGGCTACCATTTACTAATAAGTGAATGAAAAGTTGTTTTGCTAGGATCCGCGGCCCAAATCGACGATTAGGATGTTTAGTATTTTGTTAAGTAGCGCTCTGTATTATGAAAATTTTTCAGCGATACTGGTTAAATATTGAACGAATACTCGTTAAATGGACAAAAGCTGACTTCAACTGGTCATAATCCAGCTAAATTGA
>Ga0209712_10001495_pt1 | contig 19850 bp, 22 predicted proteins | sample ArcOceMetagenome_FD_187443 | JGI IMG/M metagenome (GOLD analysis project Ga0209712, IMG submission 187443) | Marine eukaryotic phytoplankton communities from Arctic Ocean - Arctic Ocean - Greenland ARC118M Metagenome (SPAdes) (version 2) | ecosystem: Environmental > Aquatic > Marine > Oceanic...
TGAGTTTGAATTTTGAATTTTGATTTATTTGAAGCGGATTTTGAGTGAAATACTATTTGATAATGAATTCTGGGTAATGGTCATTAATGAGCAGTAATAACTTTTCTTTCATCTGTGTAAAAGTAATACCGTTCATTAAGTCACTGCCCTTGGCGCGAATGCCCCAAGGTAAATGTTCAAGCTTCTGTTTGTATTGCTCTTGTATCGTATGTTGATAGCAGCTGACGACATAGTTTTGATATAAATAGGGGCCAGTACGAGAAGGGTTGCTGTGAGCATATAAACCAATAACTGGAGTACCAACAGCCACGGCCATATGTGCAGGCCCTGTATCTGGTGCAATCACCAAATGCGAAAGTTTAAGAACTGCAAGAAGTTGTTTTAAGTTGGTTTTTCCCACTAAATTAACAATATCGCATTTACTGAAACTGATTATTTCAGTGGCTAATAATTGTTCTAATGTGGTTGGCCCACCACAAATAACCACTTGAAAGCCTAACTGTGTTAAATAATCGGCTGTTTTTGCATAACCTTCTGAATGCCAGTTTCTTTCTGCTTTACTTGCCGCAGGAGAAATAACGGCGATAGGTTGATCTGATGTCAATGAGAGGAGTTCACTTGCCCAAAGCTCATTTACATCACCAATGGGCATTTGCCAATAAGGACTTTCTGTAGGAACACCGATAGCTTCTGCAAATCCCATAAAACCGTCTAGTACATGTGGTTCATGTTGGGCGACAATTTTTTTATTGGTGAAAAGCCATTGGCCTTCTTTTGCGCGTTTACGATCAAAGCCAATTTTTACTTTTGCCTTAATGCATAAGCTTGCCAAACTAGCACGTAAGGCTACTTGCATGTGCAACAACACATCAAATTTTTGATGTGTAAGTTTAGTGCGTAAATCCTTATAACCTTTCAATCCTGCTTTTTTATCAAAAATGACAAATTCTACGTTGGGTAATCCTTGTAATAAATTAGCTTCAACTTTGCCTATCACCCACGTTATTTTAGTATTTGGGTAATAACGTTGAATTTGTTGCACCATCGCCACGGCATGACAAACGTCTCCAATAGCCGATAAACGTAATAAACATAAATTTTTTGGCGCTGTTAATTGACCCAGCATAAAGGAATCACCACAATAGAGCATATAAAGTATTTGAATTGAGCCTATTATCTTGAACAAGTCAGCAATTGTAAAACCCTACCAAGAAAAAACTTATCAAGAAGGTAATGTTTATTGTCGTTATAACGCGAATGCGATTGATGATTTTTCTCCCGAAATGCTAAATAGTAAATATTGGCAAGATAAAAAGGCAATAACCGGTAGTGCCCAAGGCCGTGGTACGACTTGGTTTATTCAATATAATTCGTTAGATTCAAAGTCACCAAAAAATCAACAATGGGTTTTACGTCATTATTATCGGGGTGGTTTAATCGGTAAAATTATTAACGATAAGTATTTATTTATAGGACAAAAAAATACACGTGCTGCACAGGAATACCAACTTTTAGATATTTTACAGTCGTTGGCATTACCGGCGCCAAAACCGATTGCGTTTCGAGTGACTAAAAAAGGGCTTTTTTATCAAGCAGACTTATTATCTTCTCGTATTGAGCATGCCCAAGATTTGGTGGCAGCTTTATCAAAAGGTGAATTAACCGGAGAGGTTTGGCGAGAAATCGGTAAGGTTATACGTCGTTTTCATCATGCAGGTATTTATCACCATGATTTAAATAGCCATAATATTTTATTAGATGATAAAAATCAGGTGTGGTTGATTGATTTCGATCGTGGTGAACAGCGTGCTGTTTCTTCAGCTTGGCAACAAGCAAATATCGCAAGATTACTTCGTTCTTTTGAAAAAGAAAAAAACAATCTACCTGTTTTTCATTGGACAAAAGAAGATTGGAATATATTGCTTGAAGGTTATTCACTGTAAGTTATTGGTGGCGTTAACTTAGGGTTTTTGCGTTATGGGCCTTCTTCGTTATTCATTAACAATTTTTTTTGAAAATCGCTTGGTGTGCAACCATATTCACTTTTAAAACACTTACTAAAATAACTTTGAGAAGAAAAACCGGTATCAAAAGTAGTATTTACTACACTTTGTCCTTGCGCTAATAACAAGCATGCTTTCTTTAAACGAAAGCGTCTCAAATAATCAGTAGGCGTTGTACCTAAAACACTTTTAAGTTTCCTAAATAATTGTCTCTCGCTCATCGCCATCGCTTTAGCAACAGTGTTTACCGTTGTCGATGTATCGGTGTGTTGTTTTTCTAATACTTCATTCAATTTTTCTATAAAAACATCTTGTTGACTAAACTGTTCAATCGAAGCGGTATCGATAAGTTTATCTAAAAATTTTTGTTCTATATGAGGCGACTTTACTGCTTTTTGATTATTTTTGCGTTTAAGAATATTCCTTATGGCCAGTAAATTCTCAATACGACTTTTTAATTCTTCGACATTGAAAGGCTTAGTCAAATATTCATCTACTTGGTGATGCCACCCTTTAAGTTTACTCTCTAAATCATGTCGAGATGTAAGTAAAATAATGGGAATGTGATCAGTTACTGGGTGTGTTCTAATTTTCTGTGTCGCTTGATAGCCATCAAGTACTGGCATCATAATGTCACTAATAATTAAATCGGGCACTTCTTGAATAGCGAGGTTTACACCTTCTAAACCGTCATAGGCACTGAGTACAATATAATCATTAGCCAGACAGTCAACCATATACTGATTCATATCAGGATTGTCTTCGATGATTAATACTCTTATTTGTTCATCTTGTACATTTGAAGCAAAGCTAGCACTGTTTTTTATAGGTGAGAGTGCTGTCTGTTGAGTCAAACTCATTAATTCCATGGCGACAATATTGTCTATTTGGTCATTTTTCAGTATGGCATTACTCTGCTGCTTTTCTTTATCTTCGTTAATAATCGGCAATAAAACTGTGATTGAAGTGCCACGTCCTAATTCGCTGGTTAAGGTAATGCTACCACTGTGGCTTATGATAAGTTCTTTGATTAAAGCCAACCCAATGCCAGCGCCTGTTATTTGTTCACTTTCTTTACTGAGAACTCTTTTGTATTTTTCGAAAACACTGTCGAGCTGATCGTTGGGTATACCGATGCCCGTATCAACAATTTGAATAGAGAGTTCATTATTCAACGTACGTTTGGTTTCTAAAGTAATACTGCCACCGTTATGGGTGTATTTTATTGCATTTGAAAGTAAATTTACGACGATTTTCTCAAGCGCATCATCTACCAATTCAAAATATATATGCTCGATATTAATGACTTGTAATTTAATGCCTTTCTCTAGGGCAAGATCTGTAAAAGCATCAACAAGCTGCTTAATGATATTGCCGGTATTTTGTAACGATTTTTGAGAAATAGCTTTCACGCGAAAAGTTTCTATATTGAGGAGCTGATCAACCATTCGAAGAAGTCGATAGCCATTTCTTTTAATAACTTCCATTCTATTGATCTGATTATCTTCCAGATTTGAACTGAGTAACTGTGAGCTGGTGCCTAAAATAAGGGTAAGTGGTGTTCTAAACTCATGAGACAAATTGGCAAATTCTTCATTTTTCTGATCAAGCAGTTGCTCTACTTTATTTTTTTCTTGAGCGAGTTCTATTGTGCGGTGCTGAACGGAACGCTCTAATTCATTGGCTTTATTTCTCAGGGCTCGAGTACGAAAATGAATAATTAAATAGATAGAGATCATTATCAGTAGTGAGTCAATAATTAATGCCACTGTCGTTAACCACCAAGGGGGCAAAATAAGAAGAGCAATGCTCGTCTCAGCACCATTCCATTGCCCATTGTTATTTGTTACACGCACTTGAAATTGATATTCACCAGCAGGAATATTCGTATAATTTGCAGTGAGATTTTCACGATCAACATCACTCCAATGATCATATCCCGCTAGCCGATATTGATAACTGAGTTTATCGGTATTTAAGTAGTTAATATTAGCGAAACTAAACGCAAAATTGTTTTCTTTATGGGTTAACATTAATTGTTTTGCGGTTATAATATTTTCTTTTAATGGGCTTGTTTTTTTATCGTTGGTGACTTCAACTATGACTCCATTAATTTTTAAATTCGTTAAGTATAAAGACGAACTATCGTCCTTTTTACTTAATGTATTTGTATCAATACGATTAATACCATTCATTCCACCTAGCCATAGATCACCGGTTTTTGTATCAAAGAAACTTCCCAACGAAGAATCATTAGATTGCATACCGTCTTTTTCATAATAGTTGGTAAATAGCTCATCCTGTTGGTTAAACATAGATAAGCCGTTATAGGTACCTATCCAAAGGTTATTATTATTATCAACTTGGATATCAAATATGTCATTATCAGCTAAACCATTAATATCCTGATAATTTATATACTGACCTGTTTTTGGAGTGAATTTGATTATTCCACTACCTTTCGTACCTAACCAGATATTATTTTCATTATCTTGACCCATTGTAATAATGCGTAAGCTTTTATTTTCAGATAAAAATGCATCTACTTGATCTGTTGATGGGTTATAGGAAATGAGTCCTGAATTTGTAGTACCTAGCCAAAGAGTGTCTCTAATTTGTTCTATACTTTTGACAGACAGTGTTTCTCGTTGAAGGTTTTTCGCTATATGTTTTCCATATAATTCTAGAGTTTGAGTTTTTTGATCATATTTTATTAAACCGTGTTCAATCATTCCTAGCCAAAGATTATTGTTTTTATCAACAGTAATATCCATAATCTTTCCATGTTGAATGATGTGTGTTTTTTCCAAATCAGTAAAGCTTAATTGACTGAATATTTTTGTTTGTGGGTTATATTTAATTAGACCCTCGTTGAAGCTTGCAATCCAAATGTTTCCACTTAAATCTTCTTTGATATCAATAATTAATTGGAATGAAATATTAGGCAAGTTTATGTTTTTTTTGTTAAAGAGCTTACAAGTGTTATTGGTATGATCAATGAAATTTAAGCCTTGTCCTTTTGCTCCTAACCACATATTCTTTTGTGAATCTAATAATATGGCATGGTGTTCATTACTCGTAATACATTGTGAACGGTTATCTTGAGCGCGAAATAAATCAATGGAATTACCACTATAAGTCAGTTTATTAATGCCTACTCTTGTGCCAAGCCAAATATTACCAGTATTATCTGAAAAAGTAGAAAACACCATATTGGAATTCAACTCAGAACCTTTATTTTGGCTATTGTTAAGTTTGATTATTTCTTTTGTGCCTGGATCAATAATCATTAACCCATTCGATTTACTACCAATAATTAAATTCTTATCATGAGAATATTTCACTGTGTAAATAGGAGATGCGAGTAACTTATCTGAAGAGTATAGAGATCCAATAGCGTTATTTTTATTAAAGTTGATTAAACCGATGTTAGTACCAAGCAATAAGCTATCATTTACTTTTAAAATACTATATATCGTTATTTTTTTTTGAATGTTCGAAGATATATTCATCTTATGGTGGGTTATTCGCTTATGTATAAATGAATAACTGCTTAGGCCATTTTTTGTACCAATCCATAAATTATTATCAGCCGTTTGATATAAGCTTCGAATTTGGTTACTCGATATTTTGAAAGGGCTTTTTGCTGATTTATGAAAATGCGTAACAGTGTTATTGTTAGTTGGAAATCGCTCTATTTTGAATAAACCACTATTTCTTGTGCCCACCCAAATGTTGTTTTTGTTGTCTTCCAGTAAATTTAAGACAACTAATGGAGAACGGCTGTTTTCTAATTTAACGTGGGAGAAAGTTTCACTCTTTTCATTGTATTTTAATAGGCGTTTATTTGTGCCGATCCAAAGTTTGTTATTACTATCGATCAATAAAGATTTTACTTCGAGTGGCGTTTTTTCATTAATTTTTTGAAGTGAGTATTTTTTTACGTTCAAGCCATCGAAACGAAGGAGTCCTGAATTGGTGGCAAACCAAATAAAACCATGTGCATCTTGCGTTAGGGCTTTAACGGTTTGTTGATCTCGAGTTTTTGACGTTGTAAAGTTAATTACATTGTATGTTTTTTGTAGTGTACTGGCTAAAGTAACATGACTATTTAGCTGTAACATCAAAAATATTGTCACCAAGAGTTTAAACATAGAGAAGGTTTATCCGAAACTATTAATCATCATCTTCTTCTTCGGTAGGATCAGTAACAAGAGGATCAGTTTCATATTTCACATCATAATTTAATTCCTCCTCTTCAATAACAGGAACTACGCTTGTACACGTTTTATCACTGCTACAAAAACTAATAACGTCAATAATGGATGGTAATGTTACTTGCTCCTGAATAGGTGAGTCAGCAAAGCTAATAGTGCTAATAAAAAAAGTGGCGAGTAAAGAATATTTAGCTATTTTCATCATAGTTATCCCGAGGTGATTGGCCAGTCTTAATGAAGACTGCTGAGTTAAGTTACTGATTATTATTTTTGATAAAATCGTTTTCTAAACCATATAGTACAAAAGTCTTATTACTTTTAAGATTTAACATTCTATATCTTTATTATTAACATTACTTGATTTAATAAAGATATTAATATTATTGGAAAAGTGTCAAAAAAATAGTAAGTCAATTTATAACAGTTGTAACTAAAATATAAACAGACTGGCAAAGTGTTGGTTTTTATTTATATAAAAGGCAGAGCTTTTATGCTTTTTGGAGAATTTTTTGATGAGAAATTATCAGAAAATAATGCATTATTACAAATAAAACAGGTAGAAAATATTAACTCAATATCCTCTAACGCTATTTAGGGATCGCGTCATAACATATAAACTTAATATTTCTACCTAAAGTACTAGAGAGGCTAACAATCATTTATCTATTTGATAATATGTAAAGTAAGTAAACAATAAAACTATAATGAGATATAAAATAATTGGCTATCAATTTTAAGACTTTTGTTTGTATATTCTCGCCAATTACCTAGATAAAACGTTGTTTATGTTCATAGAAACACTCACCACAATATTTGGCGGTATTTGACTAGATATTGGCAGGTTTATAGTAGCTTTAAGTAGACGATATTATTATATTTTAAAGTATAAATAAGCAATGTCTTTTAAGTAACTAGATAAACCTATAAGAAAGAGTGATTAGATTATGCCTAAAACAATTATTGAATATTTACATCATCATGTGGGGACTAAACCTAATGATATAGCATTTAGTTTTCTCCCCTCGAAAACTGAACCATTAACTGAATTAACCTTTAGAGAATTTTGGTCAGAAGCTATATCTGTGGCTAATTTTTTAAAAAGTAAAGTTCAGGTAGGTGAAAAGGTCTTGTTGCTTTATCCACCCAATATTGATTATGTCGTTACTTTTTATGGTTGTCTGTTAGCGGGCGTTATTGCGGTACCTGCACCTTTACCAAAAAACAACTCTTCACAAGTCATTGATATAGTGAATGAGTGTGATCCTGTGCTGGTATTGACGACATTAAGAGAAGTCTCTGCAATTAAAACATTTTGGGAAAAACACAAAGGGTTGATCAATCAGTTAAGTATTTTTACGTCGGATAATTCTGTTTCTCATTTTGGTGATCTAGAGGCTTGTCTAGATTTGAATCCAGAAGCGTCTGCATATGTTCACTATTTTTCGGACTCGAAAAATATGAATAAAAGTATCACGTTAACTCACAATGATATTATTGAAAATATGAAGCATTTATCGTTAATGTCTGGAGACAAAGCTGATGATATTTTTGTTGGGTGGTTGCCATTCTTCAACGACATGGATTTGATAGCACTTTGCTCATAAGGGAAAGTATAAAATTTATCAAATGAGGATGATATGACCTAAGGTCATATCATTTTTTTTAAGTGTTTTTAGGCGACGTCAGCCACTTCCAAACAACGCTTACGATACATTGTACGTGCTTCTAAAAATTCAGGCATTGCAGACTCAGTAATATAAGGTTGAATAATAACTAATATCTTCAATACGCCTTCGTAAAAAACGGCATCAGTAATTTCAATGTTTTTATTTTGGGTTTGATAGAAACTTAACCAGAAGGTGTTGACTAAACGTAAGATACTGACAATATCAGCCAAATCTTCATCAGAAAATTTCATCATTTCAGTACTACGTAATGATAATAGCATTTCACTAACACGTGTGGCGATCGATGATTGAACCTCAACATACTTTTCATGTAACAAAGGATTTTTTGCTAATAATACTGGAAGGTTACTGTAGAAAAAACGAAATTTCATTAAGGCTTGAAAAACAGCATCCATATATAAAATAATGGTATCCAGAGGTTTCACATCAGGAGAAACAAAAGGTACTGTTTCTAATAACAGGTTACGAGCATATTCTTCATAGATGGAAAGAATAATGTCTTCTTTATTCCTAAAATGATAATACAAGTTCCCCGGACTAATACTTAAATGCGCAGCAATATGATTCGTTGTTACATTACGCTCGCCTTGTTCATTGAAGAGGTCAATGCTGGCCTGAATAATTTTATCACGGGTTTTCATGTCAGTTACTTCTGTTTTATGCCATTGTATTATTTTCCATCATACTATCAATATTGAACTGACGGAAAGGCTTTTCGAGTAAATACTTTAACAAAATTGTGTTTGTAAGTTTCCATTCGCTAAAAATAGCCTTTACAATGTTTTTAAGTTTAGAAAGAAGATACAACTAATGACAATAAAAGCGATTTATCCAGGCACTTTTGACCCGGTTACTAACGGTCATACAGATTTAATTGAACGAGCTAGCCATTTGTTTACTGAGGTTATTGTTGGTGTTGCGGCAAGCCCAAGTAAAAAACCTCGTTTTGATTTAGCACAACGTGTGGCAATGATTGAAGAAGTGAGCCAACACCTACCGAACGTTACCGTGGTTGGGTTTAGTGGTCTATTAGTTGATTTTGCTAAAACAAATAAAGCCAAAGTGCTTATTCGTGGTTTACGTGCGGTGTCTGACTTTGAATATGAATTTCAATTAGCCAATATGAATAGACGTTTATCACCTGAATTAGAAAGTGTGTTTTTAACGCCTTCAGAAGGAAATTCTTTTATATCATCAACATTAGTCAAAGAAGTTTCTTTACATGATGGAGATGTGAGTCAATTTGTACACCCTATTGTAAAAATGGCTTTAGAACAAAGTTCATAACGTTTATTTTCTACCTTGATACAAAACCAACAAAGCTATATTATTAAGTAATAGGAGTGTGGCAAGTGCGCTACATTGACCACATCTTATTTAATCATTAAAAATGATTGGGAGACATGATGAAATCTATAATACTGATACTTTTGGGTTTAATACTCATTACGGGTTGTTCACATAATAAAGGTTTGAGTGACAAAGAAAAAACCCAAGCCTTTCAAAATTACCTTACGATAAATAATATTGAAAATGTTAGCAAGATCACAACGTTCACGTTTCGAGGATGGAGTAGCTTAACCAATGAATATTTAATGATGTCCTCCTCGCATAAACGGCATTACTTGATTGAGCTTGTAGGTTTTTGTTCCGAAATATCTTGGACTAACACTCTTATTATCAACCGCTCAACAAACTCATCGTTGTATGCTGGATTTGACTCGGTTTCAACGCCTAATGAGCCCCATATCAGGTGTATGATAAAAAAGATTTATCCAATAACTGAGGAGCAAGAAAATGAAATTAAAAACCTTACAAAATCAAAGGAAGAAAGATTAAAATCTATAAATGACTCTGAAAAAAAATCACCTCATTTATAGTGTAATGGCTATCATTTCAATCTTTTGAATCAAATTTATTCACTTTGGCAGCACGGACAAAAGACTGAGCTGCGATTTGATTGCCTAACCTCTTCTAAAATTGTTTGGCAGGTTTTACATTTTTTTCCTGCTCGACCGTAAACTAATAATTCTTGCGCAAAATATCCGGGGCGACCATCCGCTTGAGTAAAGTCCTTTAATGTCGTACCACCTTGAGCGATCGCGGCGGTTAATACTGTTTTGATAATATCCGTGAGTTGATCAAAACGCACTTCAGAAATGGTACATGCTAATACCGTTGGTAAAATTCCAGCTTTAAACAGCGCTTCATTGGCATAAATATTACCAACACCCACAACTACGGGGTTTGACATAAGGAAGGTCTTTATTGGTACTTTTCTATTCTTTGCTTTATTAAATAAGTAACCATAAGAGAAGCTATCACTTAATGGTTCAGGACCTAATTTACTCAATAATCCACGTTCATCAATATCATCTTTAAACCATAAAACAGCACCGAAGCGTCGAGGGTCATTCAAGCGTAAGGCTTTACTGTGAGCGAAGACTAAATCAAAATGGTCATGTTTGGCGACAGGCGTATTTTCATTGATAACTCTAATAGTACCCGACATGCCCAAATGCAGCACTAAAGTACCGTGTGAGAACTTGATCAATAAGTACTTAGATCGTCGTTCAACGGAATGAACACGATGACCAATCATGCTTTGAACGCTATCAGGAATCGGCCAACGCAGTTTGGCATTACGTACAATGACTTGAGTGACGGTTTGTTTTAAAATATGCGGACTAATGCCTTGTCGGCAAACTTCTACTTCAGGTAACTCGGGCATAATAACTCTACACTGGATTAGATTTTTAAAATTACAGCGTTAATGACTGCATACGATTAACAAAGGCTTGGGCAAAACGTGTTGCTGACTGTTCATCCATATTAAAATATAACGAAGGTTCAATGAGCTCAGCCTCCATAAGCGCAAAACCTTGCTTATATCTTACAAAATCTACGCGAGCATACAGTGGCATGCCTATTTGTGCTTTGATGGCGCTGAGTGTCTGTTCTGCATGGTTTGTTAAGTCTGCTTCGGGGGTTATCGCCGCTAAGCGCCCGCCATGTTCTTCCTGTACACGAAAATCACTGTCTTTTGGTGTCTTCAAAATTGCGTGACTGTATTTACCATTGAAATAAAAGAGTGAAAACTCACCTTCATTAATGACACTTTCCATAAAAGGTTGCACTAAAAACTCGCTTGTTGAAAAGGCTTCTTCAAGTTGTGGGTAATAAGTTTGATGATTATCTTTGGTTAACCAAAAAGTATTATCAGCATTTGCACTTATACGAGGTTTGATGACTAATTGATCAACATTTAATTCAGTAAAGTATTTATCGACATGTTCTAGTGTTAAATTTTCACGCCAAAGCGTTGTAACGATATTGACACCATTGTTTTCTAATTCACGTAAGTATTTTTTATCAATATTCCATTCAACAGTTTTTAAACTATTTTCAAGATGAGCACTCGATTGTTCAATATTATTAAGAACGTCTAAAAATGCAGATGCGTCGTCTTGGTAATCCCATGGTGAGCGAATTATCACCGCGGCGTAGTCATTCCAATTCACACTTTCATCACGCCATGAAATCATATGTATTTTCCAACCTAAATGGAGTAGAGGCTGTTCAAGTAAGTTGTCGTATGCCTCAAAGTCGTCCAAGTTGTTCATTGTGAGTATGGCGCAGTGCTGTAAGTTATTATCAGTCATTTGTATGATCTTTTTATAGTCGTTGTGGAATAGGTATAGTTTAGCTTGCTAATATTTCATTTGGAATGAGTTGTGAAAATATAACTAGGGGGAAAGATAACCATCTATTTTGTTGCTCATTAAAAATGAGTAACTCATTGTCAGTAATAAAGAGGTTAAGTCTTTGTGCTGATGTTTCACCGGCTAACTCAACGGAAACGACTAAGGCCATTTGACGCTCAAACTCGGGTGGGTCTGTCATGATATCACCTTCGATCTCATGCCAAGTTAACATCATTTGATCTAATGCTTGTCCAGATATTTTTGCCGGTGATGCTTTCCAAGTTCGCCCGATACGTTGAATAGAAACTTGTTGATTAACCGCTAATGATAAAATAACAGCATGATTGGAAAATATAGTTTTTTGCTGGTCATCATCTGACGAGTATAATTTTTTATTCGTTACGTTAATCACGAGAATAAAAATCATCACTGAAAAAATGATAACGTTATTCCAACCAGTACGAGAAAGCTTCATGAAAATCTACATCAGTAAGTAATAGAATAACGATGATACTAAATTTTAGGCAATAAAAAACCCAGCAATTGCTGGGTTTTTCAAAACTAAAATTAAATTACTTAATTTTAGCTTCTTTGTACATAACGTGCTGACGGATACGTGGATCAAATTTCTTGATCTCCATCTTTTCAGGCATAGTCTTTTTATTTTTATCTGTAGTATAAAAATGACCAGTACCGGCACTAGAAACTAAACGAATTTTATCGCGCATAATAATTTCCTCTAAAAGTAGTTGTTAAACTTTTCCGCCACGGGCACGAATGTCAGTTAATACTACATCAATACCTTTCTTATCGATAATACGCATTCCTTTCGGAGTTAAACGTAATTTAACGAAACGGTTTTCACTCTCAACCCAAAAACGGTGAGATTGAAGGTTTGGTAAAAAACGACGACGAGTCGCATTTCTTGCATGTGAACGGTTGTTTCCAACCATTGGCACTTTGCCTGTTACTTGGCAAACTTTAGACATTCTGAGTACTCCAAAAATTAATTCCAGGTCGAACTATTATTCCCCAAGACCGTCGCCTCGGGATCCTGAAAAAGGTGGCATATTATAGTGAAACTGAAAAATGAAAGCTAGTATTAATAATAAAAAATCATACATGTTTGTTATTATTTTATTATTACATTGTTTTTCAATTGCTTAGATGGGTTTTGTTGGTGTTTAGATGATATTTGGCACTATATTTGTGGAGTAATTAAACAAATAAATAAAATATTGTTTTTAATTTATACCTGAATCGAGGAGTTTTTTGAGTTTATCGTGTTGCTCTTCATTACAAAGCTCGTTAATTAAAATACGAATAATATGCGATTTAGCTAAATTAGTCTCTTTAGCGAGGAGTTGTAATTGGTCGATAGCTTGCTCACTGAGTGTGAAAGTCGCATGGCGAAAAGGTTTATGATTTTTAGCTTTTTTGCTTATTAACTGTTCTTTTGCGGCGATGATTGCTTGTTCGATACTGACATTTTTAGTGACTTGACTATTGACAATTTCAGGGTGCCCTAACGCATAGTTTTCCGCGTCAGCTATAAACTCATCAACAGTGAAATTCCCTTTATTTTGCTTTTGTTGTTTCGATTTTTTTAGATCAGTTAAACTCATGTGAGTTGTCCGGTTTCATCGCTAATAATTCTTCCGCTATCGCAGTCATTTCTAGTGCTGCTTTACCTAGAGGATCTATTTCTAATACTGAGGAGCCTTGTTCTTCACTATCATCATAAACATTACGATTAAAGGTTACCGCGTTTAATACGTTTATGCCATAAGAGTGACAGACATCTTTAGCTTCCAAGATACGTTTGGCTTGATTAGGTAATGACGGGCATTGAGTTATTACAAAAGAAGCGAGCATTTTAGGGTTAACCATTTTACACGTACTGAGCATGTCTTCCATGTGAGGCACTGTTTTTAAATCACGGCGTTTAGGACGCAGTGGAATAATAACATGATCAGCAACTGACATCGCAGCACGTAGTGCTAGATTGTCTTGTCCGCCACAATCGACAATAACATAATCATAATGCTGCATTAAACTGAGTAAATCGTTACGAATTTTACCGTATAATTGAATACAGTTTATCGCAGGTAATGATGGATCTGAATTTCTTGCTTGGATCCAATCCGACGTTGTTCTTTGAGGGTCGCAATCAACCATAAGCACGATTGCTTTCTTATCGCGGGCAAAATAAACGGCTAAATTTTGCGCTAAACAACTTTTTCCGCTACCACCTTTTTCACCACCAACTAAAATCATCATAAGATAAAAGGTCCTTACCTCTTGTTATTACACTAACGTCGAGCACTAATTATAGTGTAAATATTTTATTTTGCTTTATTACTGTTTAAACGTAATGCTAATTCAAAGTAACCATTCGGTTGTGCTATACAGCGAATCACTTTGCCATGTAAATTTTGGCTGTTTGGGTTGGCTACTTTGAAAACCACGGTGACTTCGGTTTGAAGCGGAATGCTATGATCGCAATCGAGTTTTAATCCCCCTCTTGAAAAATCTAAGCAAGTGATTTTTCGTTGAAGTTGTTGTTGTTGTTCATTAACCCAAATAATATCAACAAGTTCTTTTTCCATATCTAATCGGAAATGTTGTCTTCGTTCACTTTCGTCATCAATATTTTCATTTGATTCAGACTCATTCATTTCACTCTCCTACCTTTTTTTGTGTGTTATAACTCACTATTTTCAGCAAATGAGTAACATTGGTTTCCTGCTACAATTATGTGATCAAGTACCCGTATATCAATTAAGCTTAGTGCCTGCTCTAGCCTTTTGGTAATTTGTTTGTCGGCAATGCTTGCCTCAGCAATACCCGATGGATGATTATGCGCAAGTATCACGGCAGACGCTTGCTGTTTTAATGCTTTTTCAACGACAATTCTTGGATAAACCGCGGCTGCGTTAATCGTGCCAAAAAATAATCGCTCAAATTTTAAAACTTTATGTTGATTATCAAGAAACATTACCGCAAAAACTTCTCTAGTTTCCCCACGTAATTCGCTCGTTAAATAATCTCGCGTTGTTTGTGAAGAATTTAAAACGGTACCATGATGTAACTGTTCGGCAAGGTATCGTTTCGACATTTCTAAACACGCTTGTAATTGCACATACTTTGCTATGCCTAAACCATGATGTTGGCAGAACTCTTGTTCAGTGGCGCGATAGATAGCCGCAATGCTGCCAAAACTTTTTAGCAGCAGCTGTGCTAGGTCAACGACATGACAACCTTTTACACCCGTACGTAAAAATATTGCCAGTAATTCTGCATCACTTAAACTGCTAGGCCCTTTGTGGAGTAACTTTTCCCGTGGTTTTTCACTTTCTAACCAATCTTTTAACATCATCGCATCCTTGCAAAGCCAATTTATCATTGTACAAATTAATGGTATCTTATCGCCACTTACCGTTATTAAGATTAGCAGTTTATGCAAATTCTACAGGGAAAAAAAATAGTTTTGGGTATTACAGGCGGTATTGCTGCTTATAAAACACCAGAATTAGTGCGTCGTTTAAAAGACCATGGCGCCGATGTACGTGTGGTGATGACCTCCGGAGCACAGGCTTTTATCACGCCATTAACATTACAAGCTGTTTCTGCTAATGCTGTTTCTGATAGCTTACTTGATACCCAAGCCGAGTTAGCAATGGGCCATATTGAATTAGCAAAATGGGCTGATTTCATCTTGATCGCACCTGCCACGGCAGATTCTATCGCACGTATTACCTGTGGTATGGCGAATGACTTACTCACCACCATTTGTTTGGCAACAAGTGCGCCAATTGCTATTGCTCCAGCGATGAATCAGCAAATGTGGCACGCTCAAATCACTCAAGAAAATATGAGTAAACTTATCTTACGCAAATTTGAGGTATTTGGTCCAGGCTCTGGAGCTCAGGCTTGTGGTGATGTTGGATTAGGTCGAATGTTAGATGTTGATGAATTAGTGACACTCACTTGTGAGTTTTTTCAACCCAATAAAAGCGTTATTAAAAATGACTTATCAGGTCAAACATGGGTTATCACAGCAGGACCAACGAGAGAAGCTATTGACCCCGTACGTTATATATCGAATCACAGTTCAGGAAAAATGGGTTATGCCATTGCACAAGCAGCGCAATTAGCGGGAGCAGATGTAAAAATAATTTCTGGCCCAGTGAGTATTTCAACGCCAGTAGGTTGTATAAAATTCCCCGTTGAAAGTGCTTTGCAGATGCACCAACAAGCATTGGTACTTGCAAAGAGTGCTGATGTTTTTGTTGCATGTGCCGCTGTTGCAGATTATCGAGTGTCAGAAATTTCAGTACAGAAAATCAAAAAATCAGCGGATGATATACAAATTAATTTAGTGAAAAATCCTGATGTTGTTGCCGATGTTGCCGCTTTAGCATCGAAACCTTTTACCGTCGGATTTGCGGCAGAAACACAAGACGTTGAACATTATGCGTTAGATAAGTTAAAAAGAAAAAAGCTTGATATGATTGCCGCCAATAATGTTTCGCTTTCAGGTCAGGGTTTTAACAGTGATGATAATGCATTAACAGTTTTTTCCAGTAAAAATAAAACGGAGTTACCGTTAGCATCAAAAAAAATACTTGCAGAGCAATTAGTGCAATTAATTTCGCAACACTATATTGAACAATCATAAGAGAAATATTTATGTCAGTAGCGCAAAAACCTAATCGTAAGCAACAAATTTTAGAGTGTTTGGCAAAAATGCTAGAAACTTGTCCGGGTCAGCGAATAACTACCGCGAAACTTGCCGCAGAAGTGGGTGTTTCAGAAGCTGCGCTTTATCGTCATTTTCCTTCCAAAGCACGTATGTTCGAAGGTTTAATTGACTTTATTGAAGAGTCAACTTTCTCACGAGTGAATTTAATTCTGAGTGATCACAAAGAAGCACTGGTGCGCTGTCATCACATTTTGCATGTATTATTAGTTTTCTCTGAGCGTAATCCCGGTATGTCTCGCATATTAGCCGGTGATGCTTTGATGGGGGAAAATGAAAGATTACGTGCACGCGTAAATCAGTATTTTGAAAAGCTTGAATCTCAATTTAAACAAGTATTACGTGAACGAAAATTACGTGAAGGCAAAAGTTTCAATACTTCAGAGCAAGCGTTAGCAAATATATTATGTTCTTATGTCGAAGGGAAAATTAGTCAATATGTGCGTTCAGGTTTCTCCAAGAAACCGAGTGATGATTTTAATGAGCAATGGCAATTTTTAATGGCTGGAAAATAGAAAGCCGCGTCAAAATAACCATCCAAAAAATAAGTGTAAAAATAAAAATTAAGGAACTAATGTGAGTGATTTATCACAACTTCAACCAACGGATTTATGGCAGTTATTTGAAAAAGTATGCAGTATTCCACACCCTTCAAAACATGAACAAAAAATATCTGCTTGGATACAAGCTTGGGCACAAGAACAAGGTTTAGCCGTAAAAGAAGATACCGTCGGTAATATTTTCATTAAGAAGGCAGCCACTGCAGGTATGGAAAATTGCCAAGGCGTTATTCTTCAAGCACATATGGACATGGTTCCACAAAAAAATGCAGACACCGTTCATGACTTCTTAACAGATCCGATAAAACCCTACATAATTGAAGAAGCCGATGGACAATGGGTGACGGCAGCAGGCACAACATTAGGCGCGGATAATGGCATTGGCTTATGTTCAGCTTTAGCTGTTCTAGCAAGCAACGATATTGCTCATGGTCCTTTAGAGGTTTTAGTAACCATCGATGAAGAAGCAGGAATGACAGGCGCTTTTGGCCTAGAAGCCGGCTGGCTAGAAGGTGATATATTAATTAACACCGACTCTGAGCAAGAAGGCGAAATATACATGGGTTGTGCAGGCGGAATTGACGCTGAAGCAACCTTTAAGCTGAATTTTGAAGATGCGCCAGAAAATGTAACATCATTTACGCTTTCTATATCAGGTTTAAAAGGCGGCCACTCGGGTGTTGATATACATACGGGGCGTGCGAATGCTAATAAGCTTTTAGTTCGATTTTTACTCGAAGCCAGCCAGCAGTTTGATCTGCGTTTAGCGGATTTAAATGGCGGTAGCTTACGCAATGCGATTCCTCGAGAAGCGGATGCGAGTTTCGTTATTGCTACAAAAAATGTTGAAGCTTTTAAAGTCAGTTTAGCTGATTATTTAGCGACACTGCGCGCTACATTAGGCAGTGTTGAAACCGACATTGATATGTTGCTTATTTCGCCAGAAATATTTGATCAATGTTGGAGTAGTGAAACACAAACCGCTATTTTACATGCATTAAATGCTTGTCCAAATGGCGTTGTTCGCATGAGTGACGATATTGAAGGCATTGTAGAAACTTCATTGAACTTAGGCGTTGTGCGCTGTAAGGGTCGTAAGTTTGTTGCTATGTCGCTTATTCGTAGTTTACATGACGATGGTCGTTTAATGGCAGAATCTATGGTGAAATCAGTCTTTGAATTGGCTGGAGCACACATTGAATTTTCAGGGGCTTACCCTGGATGGAAACCAGATACCCGTTCGAGCATCATGAAAAATGTTCGCGATACATACCAACAACTTTTCAATAAAATCCCTGAAATTATGGTGATTCATGCAGGTTTAGAGTGTGGTTTATTTAAAACTGCTTACCCAAATTGGGACATGGTTTCGTTCGGGCCAACCATTAAATTCCCTCATTCCCCTGATGAAAAAGTGAACATTGAGGCTGTTGGTCTTTATTGGCAGTTGCTGGTTGAAGTCTTAAAAAATATACCGATAAAAGCCTAGTTGATTGTTTTAGGTAAATAGGTTGGTTATGTTGAATTTATTTCAGCGCATAGAGTGTTAATTGCGCTGAAATAAATTCAACAATCTTGTATAAAACAGGTCAAATATTATGGAACAGCGCATAACTTGTTAGGCTAAAGTCTAATAAACATTTTATTGCAAAGGGTTATACTTAAAGGTAGAAAATTTTAAGGTATTACATTATGTTCCAGCCAGAAAAAATAATAGTTGCTGACGATCATCCTTTATTCAGACAAGCGCTATTAGCTGCGCTCAATGTTAAGTTTAATAAAACGCAGTGGTTAGAAGCACAGACAATAGAGCAACTTGAACGCCAACTCTCCTCAAATACGGACAGCGATTTAGTGTTGTTAGATTTGAATATTCCAGGCGCTCATGGATTTAATACCTTGATTCACGTACGTACTCATTTCCCACAAATACCGGTAGTTATGATTTCTGCCCATGAAGATAATGATACCATTCGTAAAGCGATGGAATATGGCGCCGCGGGCTTTGTACCAAAATCTACTCCTGTAGAAACGATTATTTACGCGATACAACAAATACTCATGGGTGAAGTTTGGGTACCTGAAAGTTTTGAAGAGGCGAGTAAAGGTGATGGCGAAACTAATATTGCTGAACGTGTGGCTAGTTTGACCCAGCAACAATACCGAATTTTAATGATGTTCGCACAAGGTTTACTCAACAAACAAATTGCTTACGACCTTAATGTATCAGAAGCAACGATTAAAGCTCACGCAACCGCCATTTTTAGAAAGCTAAATGTCCGTAATAGAACACAAGCCGTTATTGCCATTGCGCCCCTTAATGTGTCTGAGCCTACAATTAATCACTAGAAAAAAGATAATTATTAATACTACTCTGAATAATTATCTTGTAACTTCTTCGCTAACATCGCGCTCATCATCGCGCGCAGTGCTGCCGGTTTTACCAATTTTCTCATAAACCCCATATTCGCTTTCTGCGTTCTTTCTTCAATATCGGTTTCAGTTGTCGCAGTAATTAAAATGGCAGGTATGAAATGATTCGCAGTATGTCTAAGCTCTGTCGTCAATGTTAAACCGTCTTGATTATTATTAAGTTGATAATCTACCAATAATATTTCAATATCATTTTTATGGTTGCTAAAGACTTTTTTAGCTTGTTCAAATGAGTCAGCTGACACTACATTACAATGCCAGGCACCTAACAACGCTATCATGCCATTGAGCACATCAGGGTCATTATCAATACACATTACCGTTACGTCTCTTAAGCCTATTTTTGCAATAGGTTTTTCAATGTTGAGATTAAATTGTTGATGCGCTTTTGTAATAGCGACTGAGAACTTACAACCTTGGTGTTCTTTTGATTTTAAAGAAAGTGGGTGTCCTAACAACTGCGCTAAACTCTGGGTAATATTA
>Ga0209712_10001497_pt1 | contig 19836 bp, 12 predicted proteins | sample ArcOceMetagenome_FD_187443 | JGI IMG/M metagenome (GOLD analysis project Ga0209712, IMG submission 187443) | Marine eukaryotic phytoplankton communities from Arctic Ocean - Arctic Ocean - Greenland ARC118M Metagenome (SPAdes) (version 2) | ecosystem: Environmental > Aquatic > Marine > Oceanic...
CTGTATCTCCATCATCTAAAGCATTGGCTTCTGCGGTATCTGAACATCCATCACCGTCTGAGTCTGTATCTAGATGGTTGTAAGTACCATCGGCATCGGTATCTACACTACAGTTTGCTTTAGGGTACAGACTTGAATTAAAGTTGTTGAAAATTGGTGTAATTTCTCTAATTCTACCATGATCATTTCTTCCTGTTACTCCTAATAATCTGAAATATTGGTAGGCAGTATTTGGTTGTTCGGTATTTTCAATTGTCTCAATACCATTTATAGTTGTAAGAGAAGTTGCAGTAGTTTGAAGATTAGCCCAGTTTGTACCATCTGATGAACCTTGAAGCATTGTTGTATTAACATAGGTGCCTGTTACACGTGAAATTGGATAATCAGACATGTCTAATTCAAACGAAGTTAGTTTGATAGGCGCAACAAATTCTAGTTTGAAAACTTCTTCATCTACAATAGAAGCTATTCTATTGTATTGGACTCTTGTGCTTGTATTGTTATCAATTGTACTTTGAATACCCCAACTAGTGGTATTGTGAGTAGCAATTGTAGTAGAAACAGACATGGTGCTTGTAAGTTCTCCAGCTAAATAGTAGCAGCTAGGGCTTTCTTTAGCATCTAACACCCCATCATTATCATCATCGATATCATTGATATCATCAACTCCATCTGAATCAGAATCGGTAAGATTTGAATAATCAATATTACATTCATTATAAGTTAAATCTTGGATGGAGTAAATCAAACTAGAACTAAATTCTTGGCCACGGGGTTCAATTGAGCTACTATAATTTAGAGGGGAGCAATCATCATCATAGTTATTATAATCTATTACATTATTAATTGTATTTGAGATAATAATTGTTGAATCGAAGGTTACTCCATCAGCAGGTTGGTTATTGACATCTATGGATATTGCTTTTGGTGCAGATAAATAGATAGGTTGCCAATGTAGACCATCTTGTGCATTCTCTTCTAAAGAGAAAGTAGGAAATAAAGAATGAGTTGTATTTAATTGACCAAATAAATATTGGGTACAACTCAAAATAATCATAATAAGAAAATTCCTTAGGGGGGCAGGCATCATTAATTAGCAATTTAATATGTTAAAATCGAAAATTTGTATAAAAAAGCAATAAACTGATTTGTATGTTACGAGGATATAATTAGAGAGGTTCAATTATAGTCGATTAATAAAAGGTTAGGTAAGTAATTTTTTTGTTATAAAATTGGATACTTAGTTTGTCCGATATTTTAAAAATGTAACTTACTGGTAATCAGTCAATTATAATTCTGTTGTCTAGTGTAAATATTGCACATTATTAAAAGTCAACTCTCTGATTTCACCAGAGTTGAATAATAATAAATTTCAGATTTATAACTACTTGATTGTCAATGCTTTTTTTGATGAAAAAGTTACCGTACTATTGTTAATAATAAATTATAGAAATTTTACATAGAAAGGAAAACCCGCAATTAAAATTATTCTAATTGCAGGTTTTTATATTTGTATAATCTTTGAATTACTTGCTCAAAGGCGAGCTAAATTAATGAGAATTATTCTAATTCGATGACCATATCATCTTGTTCCAACATTGACTTCTCTTTGATATGAATTTTTCTCACTTTTCCTTTCATCGGGGAAGTAATGGTACTTTCCATTTTCATGGCTTCGATGGTAAAGAGAGGAGTATTCACTTCTATCTTTTGACCTTCCTTCACTAAAATTTTAGAAAGACTTCCTTGGAGAGGTGTTCCTATTTCGTTTTCCTTTTGAGCTTTTGGATGAATGATGACTTCGCTTTTGATAGATTTGTCTTTTACCAAAATCGTTCGAGTCTGACCATTAAGTCGGAAAGCGACTTCTCGCATTCCAGCATCGTTTGGTTTACTTTTACTGAGAAACTGAACTAATAAATTTTTACCAGACTCGATACTGACTAGAGTTTCTTCATTTTGTTTTAACCCATAAAAAAATGCAACGGTGGGTAAATGTCTGACCGTTCCATACTCTAAGGAAAAGGCATGATAATCTTCAAAAACTTTTGGATAAAGTTGATAAGAAAGAAAATCTAATTCATTAATATACGCACCAAATTTGGTTTTGAAAGCTGCATATTCTTTTTTGAAATTAACAGGTTTTAAATGTGCATTCGGTCGATTACGAAATGGTTTTTCATCTCGCAAAACAATCTTTTGGAATTTTTTTGGAAAACCACCTTTGGTTTGTCCAAGGTCGCCACGCATCAAAGATTTCAAACTATCTGGAAATGCAAGACCTTCTCCTCGCTCCAAAATATCTTCTTTCGTCAATTTGTTGGCAGTCATAAACATTGCCATGTCGCCAACTACTTTTGAAGATGGCGTTACTTTTACGATGTCGCCCAACAAGTCATTGACAATTCTATAATTCTTTTTGATGGTTTCAAATTGATCTTCGAGGCCAAGTCCACGCGCTTGCGGTCGAAGATTAGAATATTGCCCTCCAGGAATTTCATGTTCGTAAACATCAGCTGTTCCACCTTTGAGTTCTGTTTCAAATGGATAATAATATTCTCTAACTGTTTCCCAGTAGTCTGAATATTTTTGCAATGATTCGAGGTTAATAATATTTTGTCGAGGTTGTCCTTCTAGCATCGCAACGATAGAATTGAAACTCGGTTGAGAAGTCAAACCCGCAACTGAACTCAAGGCAACATCTACGATATCTACTTTCGATTCGATGGCTTTTAAATAAGTCGTCGATTGAATTGAAGAGGTATCATGGGTGTGCAAATGGATCGGAATCTTGACCGCTTTCCTCAAACTTGTAATCAATAATTCGGCAGCGTAAGGCTTGAGTAAACCTGCCATGTCCTTGATACAAAGCATGTGTGCACCAGCCTCTTCTAGTTTTTTTGCCAAATCAACATAGTATTCTAGAGTGTATTTTGTTCGACTTGGATCGGTGATATCGCCGGTGTAGCAAATGCAAGCTTCAGCCAAAGCGTTGGTTTTTTCCCGAACAGTTTTGATAGAAAATTTCATATTTTCCAACCAATTTAACGAATCAAAAATCCGGAAAATATCAATTCCTGTATCAGCTGCTTTGATGATAAATTGTTCAATCAAGTTGTCAGGATAAGCTTTGTAACCAACTCCATTCGAACCTCGCAGCAACATTTGTAATAAAATATTTGGAACTGCTTCTCTAATTTTTGCCAAGCGAACCCAAGGATCTTCTTTTAGAAATCTCATGCAAACATCAAATGTCGCACCTCCCCAAACTTCCATACTAAAAACACTTTGCGCATGATTGCGCGCAAAACTTTCAGCAACATTCAGCAAGTCTTTTGTTCGAACTCGGGTAGCTAAAAGTGATTGATGTGCATCTCTAAAAGTGGTGTCGGTAAATAAAATTTCTTTTCTATTTTTTACCCACTTGACAAATTTCTCTCGGCCAATTTGTTCTAGTAAATCTTTGGTTCCTTTTGGATATTCCATTGAATCATCGAAGGCTGGAACAATTGGTGTCCGAAATTTTTTATTAGGATCAACGAATTTCACATCTTGATTTCCATTGACAATTACATCAGAAAGGTAACTCAACATTTTAGTTCCTCGATCCATAAATCGAGGAATGTTCATCAAGTCAGGATGATCAGTAATGAAGTTGACACGCGCTTCTCCTTTTTGAAAAGTTTCGTTGCGTAATAGATTTTGTAAAAAACCAATATTTGTATTTACTCCTCGAATTCTAAATTCCGCCAAAGCTCTTTGTAAGCGTTCGCAAACCCCTTTGAGTGAACGACCTTTGGCCGTAACTTTTACCAACATCGAATCGAAGAAAGGAGAAATTTTTGCGCCAGCATAAGCACTTCCTGCATCTAGTCGAATGCCAAATCCACCTGCACTTCGATAAGCGACAATTGTTCCATAATCAGGTTTGAAACCTTCCGCAGGGTTCTCGGTCGTGACTCGACATTGAATCGCGTAACCAGTACATTTAACATCTTCTTGTTTCGAAATTTCCATCGTTCGATGAGAAAGCGGATAGCCCATCGCAATAAAAATTTGCGAAGCGACAATATCAATCCCAGTAATTTCTTCGGTAATAGTATGTTCCACTTGGATGCGTGGATTCACTTCGATGAAGTAAATATTTTCTTTTTTATCTATTAAAAACTCTACCGTTCCAGCGTTGGAATAACCAACTTGGCGAGCAATTTTTAAAGCGTATTCGTAGAGTTTATCTTTGGTCGTTTGCTTGAGATCGACGCAAGGAGCGACTTCAACTACTTTTTGAAAACGTCGTTGGACAGAGCAATCTCGTTCGTAAAGATGGACGATGTTTCCATATTGATCACCAAGGATTTGTACTTCGACATGCTTGGGATTTTCGACAAATTTTTCCAGAAAAATCGTGTCATCTCCGAAGGCAGTTTTAGCTTCACCTTTGGCTTCGTTGAATGCTTTCACTAATGATTTTGGATCTCGTACAACTCTCATCCCACGACCACCACCACCTGCTGCAGCTTTTACCATGATGGGAAAACCGATTCGGTTAGCTTCTTCGAGAATAATTTCTTCAGAGGTTAGCTTTTTTTTACTGTCTTCAATCAGAGGGACATTGACTGCTCGTGCGATCTTTTTTGCAGCAACCTTATCTCCCAATTTATCCATTACTTCAGGAGATGGGCCTATAAAAATAATTCCTTCCTCTCGACATCGTCGGGCGAATTGAACATTTTCCGATAAAAATCCGTAGCCAGGATGAATGGCATCGACATCATTTTTCTTAGCGACTTGAATGATTTTTTCGATGTCCAAATATGGTTTGAGTGGATCATCTTGTTCACCAATTTGATATGCTTCGTCGGCTTTGTAACGATGTAATGAATATCGATCCTCGTAGGTGTATATAGCAACAGTTCTTAATTTTAACTCTGAGCCGGCTCGAAGAATTCGGATGGCAATCTCTCCTCGGTTAGCAACTAATAATTTTGTAAATCGAGTACGTTTTTCTTTCATGATTGTTAAAATTAGAATTGGGTGAAAATATAATTAGAATAAGGTCTAGTAAAATTTCCATTTTATTTCCTTGTCCACAGCATGGAGTACTAAAGTGCTATACGAAACCGAAAACAAACTAGATTGACTTATGTTGTTTAAAAAATAAATTTTAAATGTATCCAATTGCAAAATACAATAGGATACTAGAAAGTGGTTTTTACAAAAAGATATTTATTTGAAGTCTAAGATGATTGCAATCTGGTAAGGAATGAACACAAGATTAGTAATAAGTTTTTATAATTGAAACGAAGTATTGAGGGAATTACGATACCAAAAGAAAGGTGAGTAGTGCGCAATGATTAATCGGATACTTTTATAGCTATCTTTTTTTGCTATTTTTCTTAGAAAAATAAATACGGAACACAGGCTATGAATTGATTTTTTGAGAAAAACTATCCAAAAAACTATTAATTCAGAAATTTACCCGATTAATCATTGCGCATTGTTTACAATAATATGTAGTTTTTTATATAAAGTTAAGTGTGGCTTTTTGGAAAAAGCTCCGTCAGAAGAACGTATATTATCTTTTTTTTAACTGTATTATTTTAATAAAAAATTTATAAACAAATGGATAACCTCTTTAGCCTCGAAAAATTTTCAGATTTAGTAACCAACTATGCACCTGGAGTAGTGGGCGCAATTCTTACATTAATTATTGGCTTTTGGGTTATAGGAATGATTGTAAGTGGAATCCAAAAGATGAAGAAGAAGAATGGGATTGATAAAACGATTCAACCATTTTTAGGATGATTGGTAGGTGTCGGCCTTAAGGTTATGCTTTTAATAAGTGTAGCGGAAATGTTTGGAATAGAGACCACTTCATTTGTTGCTATTTTTGGAGCATTAGCGTTTGCAATCGGTTTGGCATTGCAAGGAAGTCTTGGTCATTTTGCGAGTGGTGTTCTAATTTTGATTTTTAAACCTTACAGAGTTGGAGATTTTGTAGAAATTGGAGGCGGACAAACGGGTACTGTTGAAGGAGTACAAGTATTCAATACGGTATTAGCGACTTTAGATAACAAAAGAATTATTGTTCCCAACGGAGTGGTGACGAGTAATGTGATCACTAATATTTCAGGTCAAGGAGAAATTGGAGTAGAATTGACTTTTGGAATTGGTTATGGTGATGATATTGATAAAGCTCGACAAGCTATTTTGGAGGTAGGAAAAAGATGCGAATGGATTCTGGATGAACCAAAGCAAGGAGTTGTCGTAGGAGAATTAGGAGATAGTTCAGTCAATTTAAATACTCGTCCATTTGTCAAAAGTGAACATTATTGGGATGCATTCTTTTATATGCAAGAGCATGTGAAGAAGGAATTTGATAAGCAAAAAATCGGTATTCCATATCCAACTATGGATGTGCATGTGGTTTCAAACAAATAATATTTGATCTTAAAAAAAGGAATGGTTTATTTTTTACAAATAAACCATTTCTTTTTTTTAAATGACTTGCATGAAGTAAATCTATTGCTTAGATTTGCAAACTTTTAGGTCCTATAGCTCAGTTGGTTAGAGCACCTGACTCATAATCAGGTGGCCCAAGGTTCAAGTCCTTGTGGGACCACATTTTAAAAGCTAAACCCTTGTAAATCAATGATTTATGAGGGTTTTTGTTTTTTAGGTCTAGTTATGGATCTAGCAAAGTACTGCTTTTGTTCCTTGCCTTTACAAGATTCTTTACCATAATACACCGCTTTAAGCAGTAACATTTTATAGAGCCAAATGCGGAAATTACCTTTTTTATCTAGCAGGGCTGATTGTTGCTCAGTAGTCAAGAAATCTATTGGAGCATTTTTATTGATGAGGCCTTCTTTTTTTTACAAAATTATCAATAGTTGAGTACGTGTGTATATTGTTATAAAAGTCGATAAATATATTCATAATTAAGTAGCTTTAGATTTTTGGTGTCTTATCCCAAAAGTACTCGGGCACAAAAGGCGAGTTATGAAAAAATGACCGCTTAAATTTTGGTAAAACCAGAGCTTGATTTTACCACGAACCAATGTAGTGATCATTATCCTGCTTAAGCTACCTTAAGTTTCGACCAAAACAACGAGAGTGATAACCCAGAGATAATGTGCCATGCTCCCCACCAAGCAGCAATAAAGGTCATGCCTCCAATAGCTAAGTCAGGGTCAAAGATATTGGGATTAAATAGTAAGGCAAGGGCAAGTCCTGAATTCTGAATTCCAGTTTCAATAGATATGGTCTTCCTATCTCGTTGGTCAAGTTGGAACAATCTAGCAAAATTGTAACCTAACAGGAAGGCTAAGATATTATGAATCAAGACAATTAATGCTATGTATTTAATGTGTTGGAGGAATACGTCATAATTTTTAATAAAAATAATCAATAGGATAACAATGAAAATGATAATTGATAATCGTTTCATCATCCCAACAATTTTGGAGGTGAATTTTGGAAACTTCTGATTAATAATCAGACCCAGAACAAGGGGCAACCCAAGGATCAAAAGGATGATAGTGAATACATGAAAGGGATCGATGTAAAGCGGTTGAATCAATTCGCTATCGCCGGTACTAGTATATACCTTTACGAAAATATTACCCCAAAAGGCAAAATTGAAAGGGGTCAATATTAATGCACCGAGGTCTGAAATAGCAGTTAAGCTTACGGATAATGCAACATTTCCTTTTGCCAGACTACACATAAAATTAGAAACATTCCCACCAGGACAAGCTGCCACCATCACCATACCTAATCCGACAGTCATAGTGATATAGTCTCGAAACAAAATGGCAAGTAGGAGCGTCATCAAAGGCATCAAAACAAATTGTGAAATTGCACCTATGATGGCTGGTTTGGGATTTTTTAATAGACGGGTAAAGTGTTCAAGCTTTAGTTCCAAAGCCACCCCAAACATAATAAAGGCAATGGCAATATTGAGCAATAATTGGTTATCGGAATCAAAATTTATTTGAACGTGGTCGAGTGCTTGCAAAGATTCTAACATGGTTTTAGTCGTTTTGATTATGTAAATTCAATCTATAAAATACCGTTGCCTTAAATAGCCAGCTGTCTGAAAAATCCGTATTAAGTTGATTTCGGTTATCGCCAAAATAGATAAGCGATGTAGCTAAAGATACTTTCTCATCATACATTCTATACGACCGTCCAATGGATCTTCCAAATCCGAATTGTAGATTGATATCATTCTTTATGCTATATTGAATATACGAGTACAGCTCATTTGTTGACCGAGTCAAATATCTAGAGGACTCGTTGCCGATGGGGGTATTAAGATTATACGTGCGGATTTGGCCCTTGAAGTTGAGACCGAAACGGGTTGAAGTGGAAACTGCATAATTCATATCCACCGAAAGCGGCAGCAATACGTTTGCTTCAAATTTGTTGGATGGACTCAAGTAGTAGAAACCAAAGATGGGCACCAGGAAGGGGCCAAATAATTCCGTATTTCCATATGCTCCGAATTTATAATTGAAATGCTCGCTTTTGGTATATTTCATTAGAACTGCTCCTCCAATCTGATAATCTTTGGAGCCCACCTTTTTCATATCGGATGATATCTTTGGAAGAAGCATGTAAGTACTACTCCATTTAGAGTTGTGGCTTACGTTCATTCCCAGTTTAAGGGTAATTCCTACCAACGATTCATGGTCTCGTTCCGGGGCAAAAGAGGCAGTGGTTTGTTCGTAGGTAACGCCCGTTAGTAAAGTGAACTTTTCACTAAAGACAATGGGTATCGTTAAATTACCATTCAGCTCAGTTAAAGATGTTGTGGCTTCTTCCGTCTCAAAGGAATTAATTGGAGTTGTGGTATACTCAAATTTAGCTAGGTCAAGATAGTTTTGAGCGTAGCTTAAGTGAGCAATAATTAGCAAGGCGATGAATAGGGTTTGTTTCATTAGGACTTAAGATTTAGGGTATTTAAAAATGGTTCTAACAAAATAAGTAATAACCTTAAACAACAAAAGAACAACTCCGTCACTTGGGCGTTTTCTTTATTGCTATGATTAGATTTGTTTTACTTTTCCATCATTGATAAATAACCTTATAGAAGTTAAATAATGCGGTAAAATTAAATGTAAAATTTCAGGGGAATGAAGTGATTATAGTCAATCACATATATTTATTTTAGCTTATGTTAGGATGGGTTAGATTTTTGAAGGCTTCGTGCTTAAAAAAAATCGGATGGGATTAAATAAGGAATGAAAAATCAATAACATATACCAAGTGCCTTCCTCTTTTTCCAAATACTCTTTGTAGTTATTTTTTATTTTGAACAATTATGTAGAGAAACTAGAAAGATTAATTAGAATATTGTAAGTAAGAGAGCAATATTAAGTGTAGTTTTTAAGCACATCTTTTCCGCTATTTTTCCTGAGAAAATAATTCCATAACGCAGGCTATGCAATGATTTTTTGAGAAAAACTATCGAAAAAATCTTACGCTTAAAATTCAACACTTAATACTGCTCTCTTACTTATTAGTAAAAAAGGAGATGATTAATCTTAATTTTAAAAATATATAAGTCGAGTTTATTCTATTTTTGGTTCAGATTCAAATAACGGACTACTTCGCTTAGGTTTAAAAATCGATGAGTTATTAAATGATTGATGCTTTGTATTTTTGAATAAATAAGTGGAGTCCTTCACAAAATTGCAGGCGCAGCAGCTAGCTAATTTTTTTAAAAAAATAAATTTATGGATTGGTACATTCCTATAACCATACTTCCAGCCGTTGGGTTATTGATACTTTCTACGACAGCTCAGATGATGGGATTGAGTTCAGAAATTGGAGGCATTTTATCTGAAAAATGTTCTGAGTTTGAATATAAAATTTCAGGCTTAAAAATAAAACAGTTGACCCGGTTAACTAGAGCAACTACTCTTTTATATGTTTCGGCTGCATGTTTTGTTTTATCAGGAATATTAGGTGCCGTTTTACTCGACTTTGAAGTGAGTAAGAAAGTACCTGAATATGTACTTTTATTAGGAGTAGTTTTGATTTTGTGTGCCTTGTGGCTCTTGATAATTTATGGTATTAATACTATTAACATAAGAAGAATGCAGCATAATAATAACCTTCATTTAGATGAGTAAAATACTAAAAATAGGATTGGGAACTGCTGCAATTGGCCGACCTCAATATATTAATATTCGCCAGAAAGTAACTACTGAATTTTCTTTGAATACCTTTCGGCAAAAAGGAATGGAGATGCTTGATACTGCTTATCGTCAAGGTATTCGTTATTTTGATACTGCGCCTGGTTATGGTATGGCGGAGCAATTACTGATGGATTGGGTTAAGGAAAAAGATGATGCTACGATTGAAATTGCTACAAAATGGGGATATACTTATGTTGCCAATTTTGAATCAACAGCTACTCAACATGAGTTAAAAGAACATTCTTTGGCGAAACTCAACGAGCAATGGGGACAGTCAAAAATATTGTTGCCTTTGCTTTGTACTTACCAGATTCATTCCGCTACTTTTGAAACTGGCGTTTTGGAAAACAAAAAAATTCTCAATCGGTTAGCTGAATTAAAAAATAAGCACGGGATATTAATGGGTCTTTCGACGACGGGAGAAAATCAAGTAGCGGTAATTAAAAAAGCCTTAGATGTTGAAGTGGAAGGGGTTTCTCTTTTTGATGTTTTTCAAGTAACGTACAATGTTTTTGACCAAAGTCTTGCTACTATTTCCGACCAACTTAAAAAACAAAATAAAAGATTGGTCATAAAAGAAGCAATGGCAAACGGACGGGTTTTTCCAAATGAAAAATACACACATTATGCAAAAGCGTATAAAAAACTAAATGTGTTGGCTGAAAAATATGGAGTAGGAATAGATGCGATTGCGCTTCGATTTTGCATGGATAGTATTCCTGTATTTAAAGTATTAAGTGGTGCCGCAAATGAACAACATTTATCAGGTAACCTTAGAGTGTCTCAATTTGAACTAGAAGAAAATGAGATAGGGATTTTAAAAAAATTAAGGATTACACCAGCTAAGTATTGGAATGAAAGAAAGCAACTTGGTTGGAATTAATAAATTGAGTAACTATTCAGTACTGGTTTTGGTAAAGAATCTTTCAACCCAGGGATGCAGGGACGCAGAGTTTTTTTATTTTTTCGGAGAAAAAATTCTCTCGGTTCCTGCATCTCTGCGTTGAAAAATAAATCAAATTCAGCTTTGCTGGATAGTCACGAAATGAAAAACGGTTAATTGAATATTTGAGAGAGTTCTTTTTTTACTCCAAGATTGAAGATAATTAGCACTTGGCATTTATCGTAAATTCGTACCATTTAAACCTATCAAAATCTTCTCCGTAGCCTCCAATAAATAATTCCCTTTTTTATCAAATAGACTTATAAAGTAGATGTGACAAGAGTGATTATTATCTAACCAAGGACTTCTAAATGTTGAATTACAAAATTTAGAATTGAGAATATTTCTCATTTTTAGATAAGGTAAGTTAAAATTGTTACTTGTAAGTGGCTGGTTAACAGTATATTACGATGTGGTACAAATTTTTATGTTATTAAATTAGATTCTAATTTTTTAAAAAATAACATTAACATGAATACAATTCAACAAAAATATGTTCAATCTTCACATCTAAACGAACCCGAAGTTCCAATTTTATTCTATTTTATATTAGGAATAATTCTAGTTTTTGGTAGTGGCGTAACAGCTAACGGACAGGATATTAATTTTAATAGTTCAGTTCCAGCTGAAATAATGGTCTGTGAAAATCAGGAAAGCTTTACAATTGAATTTACCAATACTTTTAATGCTAGTTTAGAAGATGTAGAAGTATCATTAGAAATGCCAATTGGGATAGAATAAGTAGATGGAAGTTTTCTGAAAATTCACTTTTAATATTACAGCATGTGACTTAACTATTGGATTATAATCCTAGCATGAAATGTAAATATTGGGAGGTTATCGGTAGGTGGTTTATTAATTGATGAAACACACCATGATATAATTCCCCGTTTCTCTACTTTTTTTTGATCAAAAAAAAGTAGGGAAATAAATTATCCGGTTAATGAACCGGATATGTTGTAAGTCAATGCTAAAACCGAGATATTTTATTTTCAATTTTCCGGTTAAAAAAAATACAGCCTTGTTTTTTATGCTACTATTTTTTTCAAGGAAAAAAAAGGAGTATAATGAGATTAGATTTTACTGCGCCTACCTACCTTTAGTTAGTCTCACTTTGTTTTTTGTCCGACCAAAGTTATCTCTGGTTTTCTATCTAAGTCTTTTGGCGGTAACCAAAGCATCGAAGGATTTAAACGCAGTATGGGTCTTTAACCCTTGTAATATGAATGATGCGCCTTCGATGATGCCTAGGGATTTTCCACATTTTTTGTGAAATTAGCAGAAGAAAAAGAAAATTCATACATAGTAATTATGAATATACATTATTTTTTTCTTTTTAGAAACCTAAAGGTAACATGAGTCATTAAGTGAAAAAATTACACAAAAAATATAGTGTACTTGAGGTTTCATTTTCAGTAAAAGTAGAATATACTAATAGGTTATCTTATCATAGCAGCAGTTGGTGGAAATGGATAAATATATTCAGGTAAACTATTAATATAAAAAAATATCTAAAGTAAAGCGTGTATTATTTTGAAACTAAACTCTTAGGAGTTTAGTTTTTTTTTGCTGTAAAGTGAAAGGTGTATCTCAGGAGTATTAAAATTTAAAAATGACCGAAGAGAGGTTTGAAAAATAATGAAACCCTTTCTCAAAACGAGAATTGTTATATAAATGAGAAAATAGGATTAAATAAATAAAACGTAAGTAATTGATTATCAGTATTTTATGTTTTGGTTTCGCTTTTGAATTATGTAGAGTATACATAACAACATAATAAAATAATTATGCATAACTCAAGAAAAAAATTAGGAATAATTGGTACGGTAGGTGTTCCTGCTAGATATGGTGGTTTCGAAACGCTTGCTCATCAACTAGTCGAAAATTTAAATCAGGTTTATTCTATAACTGTATATAATAGTACAAAACATTATAGCGCAAAAGAAAGAGTCAAGAAATGGAATGGCGCAAGGATAAAATATATTCCGCTTTCAGCGAATGGATTCCAAAGTATTTTTTATGATATTATATCAATAATTCATGCAGTATTGTTCTGCGATGTTTTGTTGATATTAGGTGTGTCAGGTTGCGTATTCTTACCATTTGTGAAGTTGTTTTTTCCTTTCAAAAAAGTAATGGTTAATCTAGATGGTCTAGAATGGAGACGAGCAAAGTGGAACAAATTTGCCAAAACATTTTTGTTGTGGAGCGAAAAAGTTGCGGTATGGTGTGCCGATGAAATTATTGCAGATAATGCTGCTATTCAAAAATATGTTTTAGACCGATATGGAAAGGCGAGTAATTTAATTGAGTATGGCGCGGATCATAATCAAGGGGAAAAGATTAAACCAGAGACCTTTAAAAAATTTCCATTTTTGAAAAATGAATATGCATTTAAAGTAGCTCGAATTGAACCTGAAAATAATATCCGTACTATTTTAAAAGCATTTGCGAAGCAAGAAAAGTTACCATTGGTTTTAATTGGGAATTGGAAAAATAGCGACTACGGAAAATCACTCCAAGAAGAATTCGGTCAGTTGAGTCACATGCATTTGCTTGGCCCAATTTATGAGTCTAATTTATTAAATCAGATTCGATCTAACGCAAAAGTTTATATACATGGACATAATGAAGGAGGAACAAATCCTTCTTTAGTAGAAGCTATGTATTTGGGCTTACCGATCATTTCATTTGATATAATTTACAATAAAGTGACTACCGAAAATCAAGCAATTTATTTTAAAACTATTGATGAGTTGCTCCAATTGATTAATAAAATCGATACGTTGGATTTAGATAAAATTTCTGATAATCTTCTTGAGGTTGCGAATAGAAGATATTTATGGTCGGTTATTTCTAATAAATATAGTGACCTAGTGAAAGGAACTTCAACGCTTGAAATTCCAACCTTTGATTTTGAATTACCTAAAAAATTGCGGCAAGCAATTAGTTAATTTTTTATTCTAGAAAAGACAAAACCTTCCGGGGAATTACTTCAGGAAGGTTTTGTTTTTTAGGATGAATACTTTATTCTGTCGAAGTATAATATTTTATTTTTTTTTCTAATAAGGGATAGACAACTATAGAATCACTATTCAACCGTCGAATTTTTGATCGTATTTCTTCTTCATTAAAGTCATTCATCTTGATTGATTTTTCAATATCAAGTGCATTATCATGTTGAATATTTAATCCAATCATCATATAATTAGTTTTGATCCGATGAACGATTGCTGCGATTGTTTGCCAATTATTATTATTTAACTCTACTTCCATTTGTTTCATTGCCATTGGAATTTCTTGCAAGAAAATTTCAATCATCTCTTGTACAAATACATGGTCACCTTGACAAAAGTCTAGCAAATAAGTGAAATCAAGATTGACAATTTCATTTTCTGAAAACTGAGAATAGGAATTAGGTGGAGAATTCTCAGATTCGATATCTAGCCATTTTCCCAAATGCATTTTAAGTTGTTTTGGAGAAAAAGGTTTAGTCAAAAAATCATCCATTCCAGCATCTAATGCTCTATTTTTTTCATCTAAAAGAGCCGCAGCAGTCAAGGCAATAATAGTGGTACTTTGATTTGGATTTTCAGGATTAGCTCTGATCTGTCTAGTCGTTTCACAACCATCTATATTAGGCATATGTATATCCATTAAAATTATATCAAACTTTTCCTCCATAGATTTTTCTAAAGCGATGTACCCATTGGAGGCGATTTCGAAGGGACAACCCCATAGTTCCAAAATTTTGACAATCAATTTTTGGTTCATTGGATTATCTTCCACTACCAATAATTTAACTTCCTTTAATGCTTCAGAAATTTGATATTCTGAATCTTCTTTGTTGGATATTTCCGTTTGCAAAATGCCCGAATCTTTAAATGGAAGTATGATGGTAAATATCGAACCTTGATCTTTAGTACTTTCCACTCCGATGGACCCACCTTGCAATTCAACGAGTTGTTTTACAATGGTAAGACCAAGTCCAGTTCCTCCAAACTTTCTCGTAATTTTTACATCAGCTTGCTTGAAATTTTCAAAAATCTTATCGATGTTACCTTTCTCAATTCCAATTCCAGTATCATGTACTTGAAACTGCACGATATACTGACCACCAGTAGCCGCTATTAATTTTGCTGTAACTCCGATTGTTCCTTGAGTCGTAAATTTACTAGCGTTACCCAAAAGGTTAGTTAAAATTTGATTGAGTCGAACGGAGTCTCCAATCAAATGATTTTTAATTTTTGGATCCATATGGAGTACCACGCTTATCGGTTTTTCCCTCACCTTAAATTGGAAGGTTTGCTGCAACGATTTTAATAGTTCTAGTAAACTAAAAGCCTGTTGTTCAAATTCTAATTCGTTGGCTTCAATCTTTGATAAATCCAAAATATTGGAAATGATCCCCATTAAACTATCCGCCGAAAATATTAAAGAATCTAAATATTCTTTTTGTGACTCAGTTGGACTAGTTTCATAAAGTAGGTGAGTCATTCCAATTACAGCATTCATTGGGGTTCGAATTTCATGACTCATATTGGCGAGGAATTGTTGCTCTGCTAATTGAGCTTGCTCAGCAGCTTGCTTAGCGGAAATTAATTCTTGTTCTGCTTTTTTTCTTTCCGTAATATCTCTAATGAATCCACTAAAAAAATATTTACCACCCATTTTGATTGGGGAAATACTTAATTCAATTGGAAATTCTCTTCCGCTTTTATCAAAGCCAGTAATTTCAATCCGACGATTAAGCACAGGCCCTTCCCCTGTTTTTAGGAAATGGTTCATTCCTCTATCGTGAGCTTCTCGATGTTGAGGAGGAACGATAAAGGTGCCCATTTTTTTACCCATTGTTTCTTCTCGCGTGTAGCCAAACGTTTTAGTGGCTTGGTTGCTCCATGCCGTAACATTTCCATCAGCATCGATATTGATCACAGCATCAAGAGAAGCATCAATAATTTTTCGAAGCATTAATTCACTTTCGCGTACTTTTATTTCGGCCAATTGTTGGGCAGTAATATCTGTGACGGCTCCCATTGTTCCGATAATTATTCCCTCCGAATTTCTATAAGGAGAAGTTTTTATTCTTCCCATCCATTTTGCGCCTGATTTATGAATATGTTCGACAATATAATCTATGGATATTCCTTCTTTAAGATTCTTTTTTACGATACCACTTTGGTTAGGACTAACTAATAATTCATAATCTATGCTTCCGACTAATTCTGCACTGGAATAGCCGGTTAGTTCTTCCATGCGTTTATTGGCAAATGTAATTTTTCCCTTCAAGTCAGTCAGGATAATTCCTTCTGAAAGGTTTTGGACAACGAAACGATGCTTCTGTTGACTTGCTTGCAATGCTTGTTGCATGAATAGTCTTTGCTCTTGTTCCTCTTTTAATTTTTCGTGAGCAATGCATCCCGTGAGGAGCAAACTAAACTTATTAATTACATTGACCAGTTGATTGACTTCCCTAATTTCATTCCCTTTAATATCAGATTTATATAATTTTAAAAAACCAATATCAGCTAATTTGAAAATAGCAAAGGCGCCAATACTTATATTTTTTTCTTGAACACATTTTTTAAAACTAGGATGGTCAGCGGTGATCAGAAACTTATTTTTAGATTGTAATTTTTCCCAGATGTAGTGGTTTAAATTTATAGTTTGATCCGCTATAATATTGAGAGGAGTACCATAAGTTAAATTGAGATGATCATCATTTTTAATCCAAATACTTGCAAAGTTTAAATTTTTTCTAATAATGAGAATATTCAGAAATTGCTCACAATTCTGTTTTATGTCAAGTGAATTTCCAACAGATAATGATAGCTCATAAAGGAGAGAGATATCTTGAAATATTTTTGTATTTTTCATAATTAAATCTGCATAAGTTATTATTTCGCATTCCTAAGCTTATAAATTAGTTAATACACCAACCACTAATGTTTTATTATAAAATTCTAAATAACCTCCTCCACTTGACGAAATTTCACCAAGACTAAGCACACCTTGAGGAAGTGATTCCTTTTCATCTGAATCAGGCATGGCTTCCGAAATTGCTTCTAGTTCTTTTGAAAACTCTTCTTCTAAGAATAATGTTCGAGAAATACAATCAATAATAATGGTATGTTGAATAGGCTCAGTTAGATGAGCAATGGAACTTTCAATGGCCATTTTTGCAGATTGAATCAAGGCTTCATTTTTTCCTTTTAGAATATATAAAACAGTATTTTCTGGAACCTCACCAACACACATTAGAGAACCATTTTTATCTACACTAATTGGATCCCTGACCAAGTCTTCTCGGTTTTCTCGAAAAATTCCAAAGGGATAACACTTGGCAATGTCAAAGAAGTTTTTGTCATTAAACGTTACTCCTGCATCTTTTTCTGCTACTTCTTTATATACTTCAAATGCATTTTTCCAATTCAATTCATGGATAATATTTTTTTCCGTACGAGTAGCTACAATTGGACCTTCTAATTTTCCCCAACCATGTTTGACGCCCAAACTTACTTTTAAATTGACGGGACAAATTATTGCTGCATCTTGAAAAATTCCGTCATTAGAAAAAATACAGGGTTGTTGAACAAAAGATAGAGAGCCCGCTCCAGCACCTAAATATTTTACAGCGTTTCCGTAATGGTGATATAGTTTTTGCAAGTAGGTTGAGACATTAGAAGTTAAGCCATCGATAAGAGTAAACAAAGTGATTTGAGCCTTTCCAATTTCTAGATCATTTAACAAATGAGAAATTTCAAAATCGTTATTTTCTAAACCCGTTATAATAATTGGTTTCGAAGTGATTGGAAGAACCTTTAAAATGGCACCGTCTTTAAAATTATTTTTTCCATGAATGATTCCGGGGAAAATTCCACCCATAAATGAAATTCCTAGAGAGTTTAATTGCTCAATTAGCCAATTGTAATCTAACTTACTTTCTTCTCCGATCATTAGTAGAAGCGTTTCATGAGTAGAAATTTCTAGATTGGAAACTATGTTTTTTATTTGGCTAAGTTGGTCATTTGAGATATGCATTAGTTAAGAGGTTTCTTGTGAAATCATGAAAATTAATTTATAATGTCTTCTTTTCCGTTCTTGAGCATTCGGTAAATAGTTGATTTCCCGATGTCCAATTTCAAGGCCACTTTATCTATGTCGTCATCATATTTTTCTAAAAAGTGGGTGACGATTAATTTTTTATATTGTTCAAAAGTCATTTCATCTGATAGGAAGTTTGCTCCTTTTTTTGGACTATTAAATTGGATATCAATATCGGATATTTTATCTTCATTGGTTAGGACTGCTGCCAATTCTATGATCGCTTTCAACTCTCGAACATTTCCAGGAAAGGCATAACTAAGCAATTTACTTTTAGCTTCCGTAGATAATTTCATAGCGTTAATTTCATTGTTTTTGGTAAATTTTTTGAGAAAAAAATTGGCTAAAAGAAGAATGTCATTTCCTCGATCTCTGAGTGGCGGAAGATGAATAGGCAAACCAAGTAATCGGTAAAATAAATCTTCTCTAAAATTTCCATCGCTCACTTCGTCTTGCAAATTTCGATGAGTTGCAACGATTACTCTAGCATCAAAAGGAATAGTTTTTTCGGCACCGACTCGAAGTATTTCTCTTTCTTGTAAAGCACGTAAAACCTTTGCTTGTAAATTGATATCCATTTCTCCAATCTCATCCAAAAACAAAGTTCCTTTATTGGCCATTTCAAACATACCTCGCTTCCGAGTATTGGCTCCAGTAAATGCTCCTTTTTCATGTCCAAATAATTCACTCTCTAACAACTCTTTGGGAATAGCACTCATATTAACTGCCACAAATGGTTCCTTCTTTCGAGAAGAATTATAATGGATACTTTTGGCAATTACCTCTTTACCTGTTCCCGTTTCACCAGTAATAGAAATAGTGATATTGGTTTTTACCGCTTTTTCTAACAATGTAAATACATTTTTTATCGCATTGCTATCACCGATAATACTTTTGTCTACTTTGTAGTTGACTTGTAATTCTTCCTTGAGTGAACTCACTTCCTCTCGGAGTTCATTTTGTTGTTTGACTTGATTGATCGTATGTAATAATCGGTCGTTGGTCTCGCTATCTTTTGTGATATAATCGTAGGCACCTTCTCGAAGTAATTTTACGGCTGTTGAAACATCTTGCTGACTTGACAATATTAAAACTGAAATATCTTTATTGTAATTTTTTATTTTTTTCAAAATATCTTCTCCCGTCATATCAGGTAGCGAATAGTCCAAGGAGACAATGGAAGGATTCAAGTGAAGATTTTGAATGCAGTCTTGGCCGGTAGAAAAGACATGAACCTGATGATCAGGATTTAATTCCATGACATATCTAACCATACGCTGATACATAGGATCATCTTCAACTACAAAAATGCAGGTTGGTTTGAACTTTGATTTCATATTTAATATTTGAACAGTTACGTTTAAATCATATATCAATTTAGTTGAAACTAATTGTATGCCAGTATTCTCATTTTGAAAAATATTCTCATTTTGAAAAAAAAACTTCAATATTCCTTGAAGTATTGAATAGCTAATGAATTTTGATGAGTACAATATATTGAAAATATATGTTATTTATTTTTACTGGAGGAAATAGAGGAGTATTTTTTCAAAATGAGAATCTTTTTTCAAAAAAAGAAAG
>Ga0209712_10001499_pt1 | contig 19830 bp, 8 predicted proteins | sample ArcOceMetagenome_FD_187443 | JGI IMG/M metagenome (GOLD analysis project Ga0209712, IMG submission 187443) | Marine eukaryotic phytoplankton communities from Arctic Ocean - Arctic Ocean - Greenland ARC118M Metagenome (SPAdes) (version 2) | ecosystem: Environmental > Aquatic > Marine > Oceanic...
GGGTCCAACAAGATGAACTTTTTCTGGGGTAACATGGGCATAAAAATTCATTGGTTCCATACAGTTATGAGGAAGAAAAGGAGACTCATAGGTTCTTTCAATAATTTTGTCTGCATTTCTAAAAGCGATCTCTACATTTCCGTCTTCTCTATTTGTTTCAAATTTTTTACCGTTTAAAATTTTAAATAATTCTGTATCATGGTCTTCTGTACTTTCTAATTTTGCATCATTTTTCCATTCAGCAACCAAGGCTTTTTTACCTTTCATAGCTGCCCAAGTATTGCTCCCTAAAACAGCAATCTTATCGCCAAATTTCACTACTTCTAAAACACCATTGATGCCTTTAGTAATACGATCATCAAAACTAGCTAGTTTTTTACCAAAAGCTGGTGGTCTTAAAACAGATGCGTACACCATTCCCTCAGAAATATAATCTAACCCAAATAAGGGTTTTCCAGTAATAATTTTATGAATGTCTACATTCTTAATATCTTGTCCTATAATGTTATAATCTTTAGATTCTTTTAAACTTACATTTTCTGGAATCTCCAAAATAGCTGCTTCTTTAACTACTTCTCCATACCCAAGCGTGTCTCCATTTGCATTGGTAATAATTCCTTGAGAAGCAGAACAAGTAGAGGCTTCTACACCCCATTTAGCTGCAGCTGCATTGACTAACATTTGCTTGGTTGTTGCTCCTGTTTGCCGAAGAGCATCCCATCCAAAACGAATAGACTGGCTACCTCCTGCTACTTGTCTTTGGTAGTTTACAGGATCATACAATCCTTGCGCTACAGAAACCTTATCCCAAGAAACATCTAGTTCTTCAGCAATAATCATTGGCATAGATGTTTTAACTCCTTGCCCTATTTCAGGATTTGGTGAAAAAATAGTAACATAACCTTCTTCTGAAATTTTTATAAATGCATTAAAGTCATTAAAATTAAGTTTTGAGATATCTACAGGTACAATAGCTTCAGGTCTACAAGCACTTAATAAGTTAAACCCAATTAACATGCCTCCCCCGGCAAGTACAGATGTTTTTAAAAAATTTCTTCTACTAAAATTAAGTGATTTATTTTGAGACTTCATAATTTTTTATGTTAGTTAAATTTATGAGTTTTTAGCTGCCAATTCTACTGCCTTTTCTATTCTATTATAGGAAGCACATCTGCAGATGTTTCCATGCATTGCTTCTCTAATATCCTCCTTAGTTGGTGATGAATTTTCTTTTAAAAAAGCAGCAGCTGTCATTATTTGCCCAGCTTGGCAATAACCACATTGAGGAACATCTATTTCTTTCCAAGCTTCTTGAACTGGATGAGTACCATTGTCTGAAAGCCCTTCAATAGTTGTAATTGATTCTCCTTCAATAGATGAAATAGGAAGAGAACAGCTTCTTACAGCAGTATTATTAATATGAACAGTACACGCTCCACATTGAGCTATACCACAACCAAATTTGGTACCTACCATAGTTAGTTCATCTCTTAAAACCCAAAGAAGAGGCGTATCTGCATCTACAGTTACTGTAACTTGTTCCCCATTAATTTTTAGTGTATAATTTGGCATAGTATCTTAATTAAGAATAAAAGCATAAGTTACAAAACTTAAATTTATTTAGCATAATATTTTTATTCTTGACAAATAATTTGGAATGTATTGATTTAATTCTTGATCATTTTAATGATTACAAAACACACTAAACCTTTACACAAACACTACAAAAAAGTTAAAATCGTTGTATTTAAAAGATTTAGCTTAATTTAGTAACCAAACATTTAAAGAGGTGTTTATTTATTTTTAAAGTAAACTCGTTTTTTTAAAGTGTTCCAACTGTTGGTAATTATTAATTTTTATAAGTACATGTAATGACTTTAAGGTATCTAATTTCTTTTTTAATACTTACGCAACTAAGTGTTTTTTCTCAAGAGCTTCCTCCTATAGAAGTTTTTAAACCAAAAGATTATGGCGCAGAAGATCAAAACTGGGGTATTTCTCAAGGCAATGATAAATCTATTTATTTTGCCAATAACAAAGGATTACTTAGCTATAACGGAGCGAGATGGAAACTTTATAAATCAGTAAACTCCTCTATTGTTAGATCAGTGAAAGTTATTGAAGATAAAATCTATACGGGTAGTTATATGGATTTTGGATTTTGGGAAAAAAATGAGTTTGGTATTCTGGAATATAGTTCTATCACTACAAATGAAAAAATTTCTTTAGCTGAAGATGAAGAATTCTGGAATATCTTAGAACTTGATCGATGGATTCTTTTTCAGTCTTTAGATAGAATTTATATTTATGACACCAAGTCTAAATCTATTGGTATTATTGAATCAGAAACAACCATTACTAAAATTTACAAGGTAAATAATGAAATATATTATCAAAAAATTAATCAAGGAGTCTTTAAAATTAAAAATGGTGAAGAAATAGTAGTTACCAATAATAAGATTTTAAAAGATAATATTGTGATTAATATTTTCGCTATTAATGATCAATTATTATTTCAAACAAAAGAACGTGGGTTTTATATTAAAGAAAGTAATGAGGCTATTAAAGAATGGGATATTACACTTAATAACAAGTTACGTGAATACAATATATACAATAGCTTGCAATTAAATAACGGAGATTTTATTCTTGGATCTGTATCAAATGGAGTTATATACATTAACAAAGAAAAAGAGATAGCGTATACGATCAATCAGAGCAGAGGTCTCGGGAATAACACAGTACTTTCATTATATGAAGATAATGATGAGAACGTCTGGTTGGGATTAGACAATGGAATTAGTAATATTAATTTTAATGCTCCATTTAGAGTATATAAAGATGATTTAGGGATTTTAGGATCGGTTTACACTACTTTTTTAGATGATGATGTTTTGTATTTAGGAACCAATCAGGGTCTTTTTTATAAAAATCAAGATCGAAAAGACGCATTTCAGTTTGTTCCAGGCACAGAGGGGCAGGTTTGGTCTTTACAAAAAATTAAAAACACACTGTTTTGTGGACATGACAAAGGAACATTTATAATTTCTAAGGGAAAAGCAGATAGAATTTCTAACACCTCAGGTACTTGGTTAATAAAAGAAATTTCAGATGAACCAAACTTATTAATACAAGGAAACTACAAAGGTCTATATATACTTAAAAAAGAAAATAATAGCTGGGTGTTAAAAAATAAAATTAGCGGTTTTGATATTTCTTCAAGACATCTCGAATTTATAAAACCAGCTGAACTTCTGGTAAGTCATGAACAAAAAGGAGTATATCAATTAAAGATTGACGCAGATTTCAAAGAAGTGCTATCATATTCTAAAACTGCTGTAAAAAAGAGTATAAAGTCTAGTCTTAACCAATATAATAATAAAGTTCTTTATGGTTCTAATGAGGGGGTTTTTTATTATGATTCTACTTCTTTAGATTTTAAAAAAGATAGTATTTTAAGTGATCTATATAGTTTTACTGGCTATATTTCTGGAAAATTAATTAATGCAAATAATAAATTATTTGCCTTTACAAATGACAATATCTCTTATGTACAAAAAGAAAAGCTTAGTACTAATTATGAGTTATTTTCAATTCCAATTCCAAACAGTGTCAGAGAAACAAAAGATGGTTACGAAAACATTCTTTACACAGGAGATGACAAATATCTCATAGGAACCACAAGTGGCTATATCATTACAGACTTAACAACTAGAAATAAAAGTATCCATACTATTAAATTGGACGGAATTACATCGCATGCTGTCAAAGAAAAGGAAAAACCGTTAAGCCTTAACTCGGATGGAGAATTACTAAACAAAGAAAATCATATTAAAATTTCCTACAGCATATCTGACTTCAGCAAATATTTGCCATCACTATTCCAATATAGGTTAATGGGGTTTAATAATAACTGGAGTAATTGGTCTTCAAAATCTGAAGTTTATTTTGAAAATTTACCTCACGGTACCTATATTTTTGAGGCAAGCGGAACCGTTGGGTCTCAACAAACAGTCAACTCAATTAAATATAGTTTTACCATAGCAAAACCATGGTATTTAAAAACTACGGCATTAATAATTTACTTTTTTTCAGGTATTTTAATTCTAATGATTATTAATGTACTGCACAGAAATTACTTTAAAAACCAACAAGAAAAACTTTTAAAACAAAAAGAAAAAGAAATAGAAATAAAGCAATTAGAGAATGAGCAACAATTAATGCAATTCAAAAATTTAGATTTGCAAAAAGACATTGATTCAAAAAACAGAGAACTTGGATTATCTACCATGAATTTAATAAAACGAAATGAATTATTAGGTACTATAAAAAAGGAATTAGGGTCTACTAAAAACATTAATGATATTGAAGGGGTTATAAAGCTTATTAATAATAATTTAAATACTTCTGATGATTGGAAGCTATTTGAAGAAGCATTCAAAAATACCGATAAAGGCTTTATGAAAAAATTGAAATCTGAGCACTCAAATCTAACTTCAAATGATTTAAGACTCTGTACCTACTTAAGATTAAATTTATCTTCAAAAGAGATTGCGCCCCTACTTAATATTTCTATACGAAGTGTTGAAGTGAAAAGGTATCGCCTACGAAAAAAGATGAATTTACCTCATGAAGCCAGCTTAAGCAGCTATATCTTAGAAATATAATCTCTATAAAAACTATACAAAAACCATACATGACCTTAACAATGGTGTTTTTTATGAAAAGGAAACCCCGATAATTCAGTTCATAGCTAAGGTCTGTAAATTTTAAATCTTTTTTTTGTGATGTATGTTTTTTATTGAGGTAATATTTAACAATTGTTTAATAATTACTACTATTTTTAGAAGAATTAATTAAATGAAAAAATTCATGAGAAAACTCATTATTCTAATTTCATTCATTTTTGTATCAAATACCCTATCTGCTCAAAACTTTAATGTTAAAGGCCTGGTTACAGATGCTGTTACAGGAGAAACTCTTCCTGGCGTGAATGTTATTGTAAAAAACTCATCAAAAGGAGATGTAACAGATTTTGATGGAAACTATAAAATCTCCTCTGTGCCAAAGGGTTCTATTTTAGTATTTAGCTATCTTGGGTACAAAACTAAAGAAGTTGTTGTAGACAAAGAAACCATGAACACAACCCTAGAAGAAAGTGCTGAAGCGCTCGATGAAATTGTTGTTATTGGTTATGGCACCCAGAGAAAGAAAGAAGTTACCGGTGCTGTATCTGTAATTGGTAGTGAAACCATTGAAAACTTAAAACCAACTCGTATAGAGCAAGCACTTCAAGGGCAAGTTGCTGGGGTTAATATAACCGCTTCTTCTGGAGCACCAGGTGCAGCTTCTAATATTCGTATTAGAGGTATATCTACAAACGGAAATAACAATCCTCTAATTTTAGTAGATGGAAACGTTATTGAAGATTTAAGTGTGGTTAATCCTTCAGATATTGAATCTATCAATATCTTAAAAGATGCTACTGCAGGAATCTATGGAGTTAGAGGCGCCAACGGTGTTATTCTAATTACCACAAAATCGGGTAGAAAAAATACTGACTTTAAAGTAGTCTTCAATACCTATGCAGGTATTCAACAAACTACCAGAAAAATTCCTATGCTAAACGGCACAGAATATGCCTTATTAGCTAACGAAGCTTTTGCAGCAAACGCAGAACCCATTCCTTTTACTGATGTAAGTACTATAGGTGAAGGAACAGATTGGCAAGACGAAGTATTTAAAGATGCCTTTGTGTTAAGTTCAGATTTTACCATTAACAAAGGAACGGACAAGTCTTCATATTCTTTTGGAGCCTCTCATTTAACACAAGATGGAATAGTAGGTGCCAGTAAAGCCAACTTTGAAAGAACCACCTTAAAGTTTAACTTTAATACAGAGATTCTAAAAAAACTAAACTTAACAACTTCTTCCATCTTTACCAACACAAGAAGAAGCTCTTTAGCTGAAAACGGATTGGGTTCTGTTTTATTTAATGCGTTAAATATGCCTGCCACAACAAGTGTTCGTGACGATCTTGATGCTTATTCTTTAGCACCAACAACTGGTGTAGGAATAGAGGTAATTAATCCAGTAGCACAAACAGAAAACACGTTTAATCAAGCAATAGTAGATAAGTTTTCGGGTGGGTACGGTCTTAACTATAAAATTACAGACTACCTAAGTGCTGAAACTAGGTTTCAATTTAATTATGCAGCTGTTAACTCTAAATTTTACGCTCCAGAAGTATATTATGGAGGTGGTAAAGTTTTTAATTCTGTAAATAATTTAGATGCCCTGTATGATAATCTAAATAGATCTACTGTTGGAGAATCAAAACAAGAATATAAAGATTATACATTTGATGCATTTGTGAAATACGAACGAGTATTTAATGAAAGTCATGATTTAAAAACACTGTTTGGAATGTCTGTATTTAGATCTCAAGGAGTAAATCTTAGAAATGAATTAGGTTTTGGTGCCAACGGAACAAATTTTAGCCAGTATTCAGTGAGTGGTGCAGACACTTCTCAAGATAATCTTGCACTGAGTGGAAATGCCAGACGTTTTTTTGATAGTAGATTACTTTCATACTTTTCAAGAGTTCAATATTCTTATGATGGAAAATATCTTTTATCTGCGGTAATAAGAAGAGACGGTTCTTCAAACTTTGGTCCAGAAAATAAATTTGGCTATTTCCCAACAGGCTCTGTAGGATGGATTGCTTCTGATGAAGGCTTTTTAGAAGATAGCTCCACTATCAACTTCTTAAAATTTAGAGCTAGTTATGGTATCATTGGTAATGACAGAATAGCGTCTTTTAGATATCTATCTTTAGTAAATGGAGAAGGTACTTATGTTTTTAACAATCAACTTACCTATGGACAGGCCTTAGGTTCTACTGCAAACCCCGAGATTCGTTGGGAGAAACAAAAACCATTTGATGTTGGTTTTGATTTAGGCCTTTTTGACAAGGTAGACATTACTGTAGATTACTTTAATAAGAAAACAGAAGATCTATTGGTGCAACCTGAAGTTTCCGGAATTTTAGGTTCAACTGCTCCTGGTGGTGGCGGGCCCCTTGTAAATGCTGGTACTGTTGAAAATGAAGGACTAGAATTTTCAATTAACTACAAAGAAACTATTGGAGAAGATTTTAAATTTAATATTAATTATAACTTCACAACCCTAAAAAACGAAGTGTTGTATGTTGGTAGTGATACCGGAATACTTCAAGGAGGTGGTTTTGGAGTTGGTCAAGAACCACCTTCTAGAATGGAAGCTGGTTTTCCAATAGGGTATTTTTATGGATTGCAAACAAACGGTTTATTTCAAAATCAATCAGAGGTAGATTCGCATGCAACTCAAGCAAATGCAAACCCAGGAGATATAAGATTTATAGATCAGAATGAAGATGGTTTAATTAATGGAGATGACAGAGTAAATATTGGAGATCCAATACCAAGTGTAACTATGGGTTTCAATTTCTCTTTTGATTATAAAAACTTCGATTTTAACATGTATGCTTTTGCATCTATTGGAAATGAAATTGTAAGAAACTATGAAAGAAATCAACCGCTTACTAATCGCTCTGTCTATTTTTTAGATAGATGGACAGGTGAAGGAACAAGCACAAGTTTTCCAAGAGTAACAACTGGATCTAACAGCAATACGCTTTTTTCAGATTTTTATGTAGAAGATGGTTCTTTTGTTAGATTGCAAAACGTTCAGTTTGGCTATACTCTTAATGAGAACACTTTAAAAGGTTCTGGAATAGATAAACTAAGATTTTACTTTTCTGCTAGCAACCTAGTTACCTTAACTAAGTATAAAGGATTTGATCCTACAACCTCCAACGGATCGCCTATTGGGGGAGGAATAGACCAAGGTTTTTACCCGTCTCCTAAAACATTTTTAATAGGGTTTAATGTTAATTTTTAAAATAAGAAAAATGAAAAAATTATACATAAAAATTTCAATGATCATTATCTCTCTCACAGCGTTTGCATCTTGTAGTGACGATTTTGTGAATGTAGATTCTAATGATATTAATTCAGAAGATTACTTCAATTCAGAAGAAGATTATCAGAACGCATTAATTGGTGCTTATGATTTATTACAAGCTACCTACATTAATGTAATGCTAGGTGAAATTGCTTCAGACAACACATTGGCTGGAGGTGAAAGTGCCACAGATGTTATTGGAATACAAGAAATAGATGACATGATTCATACCCCTGTAAACTCTAATCTTAGAGACCTTTGGGGATGGATGTATGGAGGAATAAATAGAACTAATTTTATCCTAGAATTTCAGGATAAAACAGATTTTTCAGGAAAAGAACAAGTCATTGCTCAAGCAAGGTTTTTAAGAGCTTATTATTATTTTGAATTGGTAAAATGGTTTGGAGATGTTCCTTTAGCTGTAGACAAACAAATTCTATTTGGTGAAGAGAGCAGTTATGTGAGAAGCCCTACTTCTGAAGTATATGCTCAAATAGAATTAGACTTAATGTATGCCGCAGACAACCTTCCTCTTGTTCAAACAGAAACAGGAAGAGTTACAAAAGGAGCTGCACAAGCATTGTTAGGAAAAGCATATTTATACCAAGAAAAATTTAGCGAAGCCTCACAAGTACTAGAAACAGTAATCCAATCTGGAACATATAGTTTGGTGACCGATTATAACACCATTTTTGAAGCAGAAGGAGAGAACAGTACAGAATCTGTTTTTGAAGTTCAATATACAGATTTAGAAGGTGCTGGTTTTGGTTGTCTTCAATGTAGTGAAGGAAATGTTGCCGTAGGGTTTAGCGGTGTAAGAAATTATGAAGGGCCAGACTTTACCTCTGGGTTTAGTTTTAATGTACCTGTTCAAGAAGCCTATGAGGCTTTTGATAGTGATGATCCTAGAAGAGATATTGCCATCTTAAATATTGATGCATGGGCTACTGCAACCGGAGCAACTTTTGGAACTGGTTTTGAACACACAGGGTATTTTAACAAAAAGTATATCCCTAGAACAAGAAGCGATCAAGCATTAGCAGATTTAAACCTAACCAATCCTAACAACTATAGGTCTATTCGTTATGCAGATGTTTTATTAATGGCTGCTGAAGCTAATAACAGAGGTGGAATAGACGAGGCGAAAGCACAGGGTTATTTAAATGATGTCAGAAGAAGAGCTTTTGGTGATGATCTTCATGATATAACAGCAACAGGTGCATCACTTACAAACGCTATTTATCTTGAAAGAAGATTAGAGCTTATAGGTGAAGGTCATCGGTTTTTTGATTTAGTTAGAACAGGTAAAGCTGTGCAAGAAATCAATGGTTTTCAAGCAGGTAAGCATGAATTATTCCCTATTCCAGCAATTGAAATTCAATTGGCTGGTAATGTGTGGGCTCAAAATCCAGGATATTAAAAAATAAATACGATGAAAAACGTGAAAAAAATATACAAATCAGTTTTAATCATTTTAGTGATTATAAGTTGTACAGACAGCCGAGATTTAGGCTTTTTAGAAGAAGTAGTACTTCCTTCTAATATTAGTGCATTGTTTGACATTACTCAAGACAATTCAGGTCTGGTAACCATAACTCCTTCTGGTGAAGGGGCAAGCACTTTTGAAATAGGTTTAGGAGATAGCTCAGAATCAGTAAGGATTACTTCTGGAGAAAGTATAGAGAATATCTACACAGAAGGAAGTTATAATGTTTCAATTACTGCCTTCAATATTGTTGGTGATTCTACACAGGTAAATCAACAGTTAGTTGTGTCTTTTGAAGCTCCACAAAACTTAGAAGTAGTCATAGAAAATGACGCTTCCACATCTAAACAGGTAAATATAAGTGCTACTGCAGACTTTGCAATAAGCTATGAATTTCATTCTGGTGAAACAGGAATAGACCAACCTGTAGCTACAGCTAATATTGGTGATGGAATTTCTTATGATTACGAAACCCCTGGAATTTATTCTGTGAAAATAGTTGCAAAAGGTGGAGCTATTGAAACCACAGAGTATAACGAAGACTTTGAGGTAACCGAAATTGTATTCCCTCTTAGCTCTGCTCCAACACCACCAAATAGAAATGATGTTGATGTGGTTTCTATTTTTAGTGATGTATACACAGACGAAACATTAAATGAGCTTCCAACCATTTGGTCTTCTACTAACTTTGAACAAACCAATATAGACTCAGACAATATCTGGAAACTAACAAGCTTAGATTTTTTAGGTATTGTAACTAATTATGATGCTGGAATAGATCTCTCTGAAATGGAGAAAATGCATATTGACTATTGGGTACCCGAAGGAACAACAAATGAATTATTTGTTAAAATTGTAAATACATTAGACGGTGGTGAAGATATAGAATCTCTTGGAGCTACTACAGGAGGATCTTGGCAAAGCATAGAGTTAGACATTACTGCTTTTGATGGTGGTGATTTAGCAAACAAAGAAAAAATTACACAGATACTTATAGATTCTGATGGAGAAACTCCAGTTGCTTATATAGATAATTTTTACTTTTATCGAGAAAGTACAACATCTTCATTTGATGATGGTTTATTAACAAACGGAGATTTTGAAGGCGGAAGTGATCCTTGGATTGAAGGTGTTAATGATGCATCACCTGCTCCAGTAGTAACCGTTGGAGGCAATACCTACTATTCTGTAGATGTAACAGCGGCAGGGAATGTATATGATGTAAATGTGAGTCAAAAAGTTGAAATTATTGGGGGGAATACCTATACCCTTACCTTCGATGCATGGTCAGATGTTAATAGATCTATAGTAGCTGGTATAGGATTAAGTGCAAGCCCATGGACAAATACTGGAGCACCATTAAACATCACTACAGCAAGAACAACCTATACCTTTACCTACGCTGAAGTAGGTTTTGGAGCGTCCGATGCACGAGTATTGTTTGACATAGGAGGTGACGTAGGTCTTGTTAATATAGATAACGTGTCTTTAGTTCTAGGGACCGGTAATCTACTTACTAATGGAAATTTTGAAGCCGGAAGTGCTCCTTGGATTGTTGGAGTTGCTGACTCAGAAGCAGCGCCAGTTGTAACTGTTGCAGATAATACTTACTACTCTAGGAATGTTACAGCTGCAGGGAATGTATATGATGTAAATGTGAGTCAAAAAGTGGAAATTATTCAAGGAAAAACCTATTTCTTAACATTTGTTGCGTGGTCAGATACAAACAGATCTATAGATGCGGGTATAGGATTAAGTGCAGACCCATGGTCTAATGATAAAGAAACTATCAACATAACTCCAACCAAAATAACGTTTACATTAACCTTAGAAGCAGCAGATTTTGGAGCTACAGACGCTAGAGTATTGTTCGATATTGGAGGAGAGGTTGGAGAAGTTAATATAGATGATGTCTCATTATCAATGAATTAAAAAAAAATAAAAAATGAAACTATTTAAAAACATTTTTGGTGTATTTTTCTTAAGCACACTTCTTTTCTCAAGTTGTCAAGAAGAAAATAAAGAATTTGGTGATTTAATAGCCCCAACCAACATTACACTAAGTTATGAAGTTCTTGGTCAGGATGATGAAAACCCAAACGGAGATGGTTCTGGAATTGTAAATTTTTCTGCTACAGCAGATGACGCCATTACTTTCATATATAGCTTTGGAGACAATGCAGATAATGCATCTGCACCAAACGGAAGCTCTAGTCATAGATTTACAAGAACAGGTATTAGCTCATATAATGTAACAGTGATTGCATCGGGTAAAGGAGGTATAACCTCGTCTTCATCTGTAAATATTACTGTATTTAGTGCTTTTGACGATATTGAAGCAAAATCTTTCTTGTCTGGAGCACCAATAAGCCAAGATACGGATGGTACAGATGTTATAAGTATAAATGCACCAGCAACCAAAATATGGTATTTAGATGATTCTAAAACAGGTCATTTAGGGGTTGGTCCATCATTACAGTTTGATATTGAAATTTATGGAGCGCCAAGAGAATATTATTATCCGAGTTTCTTTGCGGCGCCTCCTGGAACATTTTGTGGAAGCGATGGAGATTGTTTTTGCGATGACGAATTAATTTTTACGCTTAACCCTGATGGGAGTATGAACTATCTTTTAGACAACAAAGGAACTACTTTCTTTAATGGTAATGCTGCTCATCAAGCGATTGCTGGTGGCGCTGGTGGTGCAGATGCTTGTCTAGATTTTAATACTTCTACAGTAAGTAATGTGTCTTTTGCTCCCGGTTCTGAAGATTGGAGTTTGGTTGCTGACACAAGTTTTGAATCTAGAGGAACTCAGATGAATTTTTCTGACTCGGGTTTTATGAGTTATTACGTAGGTTCTTCTAGTTATGAAATTATTGAAATTACAGAGACAGAACTTTATGTTAGAACTCTAGATGCAGCAGACCCTAATTTAGCTTGGTACCACAAATTCACTTCATCGCCTGGAGGAGGAGATGATGATGATGATGATGAATATGTTTATACAAATTTAGTATGGGAAGATGACTTTAATACAGATGGTGCACCAGATAACACTAAATGGACCTATGATCTTGGAACTGGTTCTAATGGATGGGGCAACGGAGAATCTCAATCATATACTGATGACTCGGAGAATGTGATTGTTGAAGATGGTTCTCTAAAAATTACTGCCATCAAAGAAGGTGCTAATTATACATCTGCTAGAATTAAATCTCAAGGATTGTATGAGTTTACCTATGGTAGAGTTGAAGTAAGAGCTAAACTACCAGCATCTCAAGGTACTTGGCCTGCAATTTGGATGCTTGGATCTAATTTTACAACCGTAGGGTGGCCTCAGGCTGGAGAAATAGATATCATGGAACAAACTGGAGGTGATAAAACAAGAGTACTAGGTACTTGTCATTGGTTTAACACTGCGGGGTCAAATAACGCTAGTTACGGTGAAAACACTATAGTAGAAAACTCTTCTTCTGAATTTCATCTCTATACCGTTGAGTGGACTGAAGGTGCTATTAAAATTTATGTTGATGATGTCCAGTACTATGAATTAACCAACTCCGTAGATTTGCCTTTTAATGCAGATTTTTTCCTAATATTAAATGTTGCCATGGGTGGTAGTTTGGGCGGAAATATAGATCCTGCTTTTACTGAAGATACTATGGAAATTGATTATGTAAAAGTATTTCAATAAAACATAAAATTAACGATAAGAGAGAATTCTCTTTTTTTCTGTTATAACTTAATGCTATAAAAAACAGTCTTAAAATAGTATACTATTTTAAGACTGTTTTTTTTGTTAAAGTAAATACCTAGGCTTTCACAAAAATCTAGTCTTCCTAAAATTTGTTGTCTATAAAAAGCTTAGTCTTCATAAACAATAGGTTTGTTGAAAATTATATTTAAAATTTCAAACCATACAAATAACCTATTCACCCATACAAAACTACAACAAGTGTCCTTTTTGTATATTTAAATAAAAGTAATTGCTAGTTGTTTTCCCAATAAATAAGGTGGTGTGAATAATAAAACCTTAATGTTTTACTTTTTTTATAAGAGTGTATGATTTTTGTCGAGGTTTTATTTTGAAAAAGATGAAATGTTACCTTTAAATTAGCAAGTAATCATTTTTTTCAATAATTCTAAAAATTATAGTGAAATTTAAATTCTTTACCATAAAAAAAATTCTATTGTTGTCTGTGCTTTCTTTGAGTACTTTTTCAATGCTTTCTCAATCTGACATTGTTTCTATAAAAACATTTGAGAAAGGAAACACTCTGGTTGTGAACGGAAATAGTTTTATGATTAATGGAATGAACTGGGATATGATCCCAATTGGAAAAGATGCTGTGAATACTAATTTCTGGAACAAACCAGACGAGCTTATAAAAGCTGGTTTAGAGTCAGAAATGTCTCTGCTGAAAGAAATGAATGTAAATGCTATTAGACATTATTCTGATATCCCTTCTAAATGGGTGCAGTATATTTTCGAAAATTACGGTATTTACACCATGTTAAATCATTCTTTTGGCAGGTATGGGCTAACTATTAATGGTGTTTGGGAGCCCATAACAGATTACTCAAATGATGATACTCAAAAAGTGTTACTATCAGAAATAGAAACATTAGTCAACAAATACAAAAATACTCCTGGTTTGTTATTGTATTTGTTAGGGAATGAAAACAACTATGGTCTTTTTTGGTCGGGTGCAGAAACTGAAAATTTTCCAGAAGAAGAATCAAAGAAAAAAGCAGTTGGAGAAAAATATGGCAGGCCCATGTACAAGCTTATGAATCTGGCTGCTAAAAAAATTAAAGAATTAGACTCAAATCATCCGGTTGCTATTTGTAATGGAGATGATCTATTTATTGATATTGTAGCAGAAGAATGTAGAGACATAGATATTTTTGGAGTTAATTCCTACAGAGGGGCTTCTTTTACTGACCTATTTAAAACAGTGAGGGAGACCTTAAACAAACCTCTTCTATTTACTGAATTTGGCGCAGATGCTTTTAACGCAATTAGTTCTAAAGAAGATCAGAAGTCTCAAGCAAATTATCTCCTAAATAACTGGAAAGAAATTTACGAAAATGCCGCAGGTATGGGAAAGTATGAAAACACCATTGGTGGTTTTACTTTTCAATTTAGTGATGGCTGGTGGAAGTATGATTTTGATCACAGAAAAAATGTTAGCAAACATGACACTATTGCAACTTGGGCTAATGGAGGATACTCAGTAGATCTTGAAGAAGGGAAAAACAATATGAATGAAGAATGGTTTGGAATTTGTGCTAAAGGGCTAACAGATAATAAAGGCCTGTATAATTTATATCCAAGAGCAGCCTATTATGTACTGCAAAAAATTCATCAATTTAATCCATACAAAGAAACTGCCAACACCAACTTATTACACAACTATTTCAAAGATATAAATCTTACAAATGCAATTATTAGAGGAAAAGAAAACGAAAGGATTCTTGCCAATCTAACAAAAGAGAAAGATTCTTTAATTATTGAGTCATCTGAAAAAGGAACTTCATCTATGCTTCATATTACTTTTGAAGCAGATCCTAAGATGATTAATTTTATTTCTTTTAATGGCGCTTCTTTTAAAATTATAAACAACCCTCAGCTACCAAAAAATAATATATCATCTTTAAAAGTTGGTAAAATTACAAACTCAGGAAATAATTGGGAAGGCAATTATATAGACCTTAAAAATCCTATACACTTAGAGAACGGAAACACTATTACGGTAACTGCTTATTCAGAAATGCCCCTAAATTTATTGCTAAAACTAGAGGAAATAAATAACAAAACTATTTCAACAGAATGTAACGTAATTCATACTGGAACTGGTTGGGAAGAGTTAAAATATACGTTTTCTTCCTCTAAAAAATACAATAGATTGATTATTTTCATTGATGGCCCAGGAACTACTTCTGGGAGTTTTTATATTGATGATATTACACAGTCAAACTCAAAAATTCAACTAAAAAAATAAAGTGCCATAACAAATGAGTAACGAAACAAACACATTAACAAACGATACTTCTATTAAGAAAAAGGACATTCATTTAAAGTCTATAACTATAGACGATGAAATATATTACCAGATATCAAATAATGATGCCATGCGTCCTTTCTTTATGAGCATTGTAAGTGATTCTAATCATTGGATGTTTATCTCCAGTAATGGAGGACTAACTGCTGGAAGAAAAAATTCTGAATATGCTTTATTTCCTTATTATACAGACGATAAAATTACAGAATCTGCAGACATTACAGGGAATAAATCTATTTTTAAAGTATACAAAGATACCCAAGAATTCATGTGGGAACCTCTTGCCGTTAGGTCTTTAGGAAGCTATACTACCACTCAAAACCTTTATAAAAATAGATATGGGAACAAAATTATATTTGAAGAAATTAATCATGATTTAGAGTTAATATTTAGATATCAATGGAGTTCTAGTAACACCTTTGGTTTTATTAAAAAATCTAAACTTATAAATACTGGAAGTAAGGCTGTAAAAGTGTGTTTGCTTGATGGTATTCAAAACATCATGCCAGCTAGTATTGGAAGTGATGAACAAAACCAATCAAGTAATTTAGTAGATGCCTACAAACGAAATGAATTAGAAGAAGCCACAGGTCTTGGAATTTTTGCATTAAGCGCTATATTGGTAGACAAAGCCGAAGCAAGTGAAGCTCTTAGAGCAAATATTGTTTGGTCTCTTGGTTTGGAAAACCCTAAGCACTTACTCTCTTCTCTTCAACTGAATGATTTTAGATTGGGCAAAACTCTAGAACAAGAGGTTGATATTAAAGCAGAAAAAGGAGCTTACTTCTTAACTACAGATATATTCCTAGAAAAAGGAGCTTCTAAAGAGTGGATGATTGTTGCCAACGTACATCAAAACCACTCTAGCATTGCCAAGCTATCAAAACAAATTAGAGAGGATTCTTCTTTGTTAGAGAAGGTGAATAATGATATTAATCTAGGAACAAAACGTCTTGTTGAGTTAAACTCAGCTTCCGATGCAATTCAAGTTTCTTCAGATAATTTAAAAGATACTCGTCATTTTGCAAATACACTCTTCAACATTATGCGAGGTGGTATTTTTGATAATAATTATCAAATTGAAAAATGGGATTTTAAAAACTATTTAGAACAAGCAAATACAAAAGTAGCTTTCACTTCAGAGGGTATTATAGCAATGCTTCCTGATATTTTTTCTCTTTCTGAACTTCAGAAAATAGCCTATGATAATGCCGACAAAAACTTTAGACGTCTTTGTTTAGAATATATGCCTTTAAAATTTAGTAGACGTCATGGAGACCCAAGTAGACCTTGGAATAAGTTCTCAATCAATACAAGAAATGAAGTTGACGGTTCTAAAATTTTAGATTATGAAGGAAATTGGCGCGATATTTTTCAAAACTGGGAAGCCTTAGCTCATTCTTATCCTGAGTTTATTGAAAGCATGATTCATAAGTTTTTAAATGCAACTACTTTTGATGGCTATAATCCATACAGAGTAACAAAAGGAGGGTTTGACTGGGAAACCATAGAACCAGATGACCCTTGGTCTTATATTGGGTATTGGGGAGATCACCAAATCATATACTTGCTGAAATTTTTAGAGTTTATGAACAATCATAAACCTGGAAGGCTAGAGAGCTTCTTTACCAAAAATTTATTTGTATATGCAAATGTTCCTTACAAAATAAAGCCATATCAAGAGTTGCTAAAAACTCCTAAAGACACCATTATTTTTGACCAAGAGTTAGATGCTAAAATTCGTGAAGAACGAGCTTCTTTAGGGGCAGATGGTGCTCTATTACGAGATGAACATAGATTTATTGTAAAAGCTAATTTTATAGAAAAAATACTAGCAACTTGCTTAGCTAAACTCTCTAATTTTATTCCTGAGGGTGGAATTTGGATGAATACGCAAAGGCCAGAGTGGAATGATGCCAACAACGCATTGGTTGGGAATGGTGTTTCTATGGTGACCCTTTACTATTTACAACGTTTTTTCAGCTTCTTTGAAGAACTATTGGCTACAACTTCAATTGAAGAGGTAGAAATTTCCAATGAAATTTCAGTGTTTTTTAATAAGGTATTAGCAACTTTTGAAGAAAATAAAAAGATGTTAGGGGGCCCAATTAATGATGCAAATAAAAAATTAATTCTAGATGCACTAGGACAGGCAGGAAGTGATTATAGAGCGCAAATTTACGAGCATGCTTTTTCAGGAAGAAAAACAAGTCTTTCTATAGATCAATTGAAAGCATTTATTGAACTGAGTAAATCTTATTTAGAGCACTCTATAAAGGCAAATAAGAGAGAAGACAATTTGTATCATGCTTATAACTTAATGACGGTAAACTCTGATAATTCTATTTCTATAAGCTATTTAAGTGAAATGTTAGAGGGGCAGGTTGCTGTTTTAAGTGCTGGTTATTTAAATGCAAGTGAAACCTTAGCTGTTTTAAATGCGTTAAAGAAAAGTAAACTTTTTAGAAAAGATCAATACAGTTATTTACTATACCCTTTCAAAGAATTAAAAGGGTTTTTAGACAGAAATACCATCCCAGAAGAAGCCGTTTTATCATCAAAACTATTACAAGAGATGTTAAAAGACCGGGCTGTTGAAATTATAGAAAAAGATGTAAATGGAGACTTTCATTTTAATGGAAACTTTAAAAATGCAACTGATGTCATTGAAGCCTTAGAAAAACTTTCAGAGACAAAGTATAGTGCGCTTTTAGCCTCAGATACTCCAAAAATTCTTCAAGCCTTTGAAGATGTTTTTAACCACAAAGCATTTACAGGTAGATCAGGTACATTTTATGGCTATGAGGGCTTAGGGTCTATCTATTGGCATATGGTTTCAAAATTATTGGTAGCAGTTCAAGAATCTTGTTTAAAGGCAGTAACCGAAGGTGAAGATGAAATAATGATAGGGCATTTACTAGAGCACTTTTATGAAATAAATGAAGGGATTGGGGTTCACAAATCACCAGAGTTATACGGTGCTTTTCCAACAGACCCGTATTCACACACTCCTGGCGGAAAAGGAGCTCAACAACCAGGAATGACAGGTCAAGTTAAAGAAGATGTTATTAGTAGGTTTGGTGAATTAGGGGTGTTTGTTAAGCATGGGAAGCTATATTTTAATCCATGTTTACTTAGAAGAGAAGAGTTTGTTTCTAAAGAAACCAACTTTGAGTATTTAAGTCTTTTTGATGGGAATAACCTAATAAAAATGCCTGTTAACTCCCTTGGGTTTACCTATTGCCAAGTACCAATTATCTATCATATTGCCACTAAAGATCACCTAGAGATTTCTTTTAAAGACGGAACTTCTATAGGAATTGATTCGTTAGTTTTAGATAAGATATCAAGTGAGAAAATATTTAAAAGAACTGGAGAGGTGGTTCAGATTAATGCGCATATAAACAGCACATACTTAAAATAGAAAGGGAAACACTATGAGGTTGAAATTTTATCTATATACTGTAGCCATTTCATGCATCATATTGTCTTGTAAAAACAACAAAAGGAATCAAAATTTGCAAAAAGAATCAAAACAAAAAACGCAATTGACAGCAAAAGATATATTAGGAAACTCAGAATATTTAGCAATTTCTTATGGTGGTTATAGAAAAACAAGCAGAGATATTCAACCTACCATAGCGGAAGTAAAAGAAGATATGAAAATTCTTTACGCTATGAAAATTAGAATCCTTAGAACGTATAATGTACAATTAGCTCAAGCGGAAACAATTCTTAAAGCCATTGAGGAACTTAAGAGTGAAGATCCCTTATTTGAAATGTATGTGATGTTAGGAGCTTGGATAGATTGTAAAAATGCTTGGACAAATAATGCTGTAGATCACCAAATAGAAAGCGAAGAAAATGAAGGGGAAATAAACAGAGCCGTAGCCTTGGCAAATAAATATCCAAGTATTGTGAAAATTATTGCCGTAGGAAACGAAGCCATGGTAAAATGGGCCACAAGTTATTATGTTCAACCATCAGTAATCCTCAAATGGGTTACTCATTTACAAGACTTAAAGAAAACCCAAAAACTTACAAAAGATCTTTGGATTACTAGTTCAGATAATTTTGCCTCATGGGGCGGTGGTAGCAATGAATATCACACAGAAGATTTAAATAAACTTATTAAAGAAGTAGATTATATTTCTATGCACACCTACCCGATGCATGATACTCATTATAATCCTGTTTTTTGGTATACAAAAGAAGAAAAACCCAATATAGAAAAAGTAAATAACATCATGCTAAGAGCCAAAGATTATGCGG
>Ga0209712_10001500_pt1 | contig 19819 bp, 13 predicted proteins | sample ArcOceMetagenome_FD_187443 | JGI IMG/M metagenome (GOLD analysis project Ga0209712, IMG submission 187443) | Marine eukaryotic phytoplankton communities from Arctic Ocean - Arctic Ocean - Greenland ARC118M Metagenome (SPAdes) (version 2) | ecosystem: Environmental > Aquatic > Marine > Oceanic...
GGTTGTTTAAAATAAAGTTGGAATAAAACAAAGTGCAAGCATCATTTTAAAACTTAAGCTTATAAAAATTAAACCCGAAATTAAGTGATCTATTTATGAACAGGGGAATTTTTTAGCCCGAATTTGTGTATGTTGCAATATACTAAAATGATTTGTGAATAGGAGTGAAAGGCTAATCAAACTTAAAAATAGCTGGTTCTCTACGAAAATTATTTAAGTAATGTATTAATATATAATTTAAACTTAGAAGTAAAAATAACAATATGTATAATGCTATTTGTAACTTATAAATTAAGATAATTTTAAGACTTATAAATATTTAACAATGCACAAGTTTTTGATTTTAAAATTAAATTTTTTAATATATATACTATATAACAAGGGAAATATAGTTTAATCTAATTTTAGTTCGAGTTTTTAAAAGAATTAAGTAATAAATGAATTTTTCTGGTTCTGAATGAACGCTCAAAACTTTTTTTAGACATGTAAGTTTTGATTGAAATTTTAAGTAAGATATTATAAATTTTGAAGCTAACGGGTGAGTAAGATATTAGCGTTTTATTTAAGATATAAATATATATAAACAATTTAATTTTTCTTATATAAACTAATATAGATTTAGGTATTTTAATTAAATTATATTTTTTTAAGCCAATAATTCTTAGTTGAATTGAGAGATTGTGTAACCACATTAGAAATGAGATAAGATTCTAAACTTTTTTGAAAGTATGCAGTTAAGGATTTCTGGACAATGAGCGTAAGCTTGATCTAAAAATGTTTTGTAAAAGAATAGAAGGTGTTTACTGTAAATTTTTTGATTTTAAAAATGATAATGACAATAATTAAAAAAAAAGTTCTGAGCAATCCCTGTGCCAGCAGTCGCGGTAAGACAGGTGGAACAAGCGTTATTCATAGTAATTGAGTGTAAAGAATGAAAAGATGGGTTTTTTAATTTTTTTTTTAAAGTGTTAATTAATCTTTAGCAGCTTAATCTAAATATAAACCTAGAGTAATAAATAAAATAATAGAATTTAATAAGGAGGGGTACAATCTTAAGATATGAAAAAGAATGCCGTTAGCGAAAGCGTTTATTTAAAAATTACTGACATTAAAACATGTAAGTATAGGTAGCAAAAAGGATTTGATACCCTTGTAGTCTATACCGTTAATTATAAATGTTAAATATTAATTTTTTTTAGTATTACCGCTAACGCCTTAAACATTTCACTTGGGGAGTATGATCGCAAGATTTAAACTTAAAGATGTTGACGAGAATTTTTTACAAGCAGTGGAGCATGAATTTTAATCTGATAATCCGCATTAATCTTACCTTATCTTGGATACTAAATATATTATTTTTAGTACAGGTATTGCATGGCTGTCGTCAGTTCGTGTTGAAAAACTTTAGGTTAAGTCCACTTAACGAACGAAACCCATATTAGTTGTTTATTTATTATATGTGATTATCTACTCAATAAATATATATGAATTTATATTTTGAACTAAACAAAATTGATTAATTATTAATAGAAAAAATGGATAACTGTCAAGTCGTTATGATCTTTAAGATAAAGGGCGAAATTTGTGCTACAATTAAAATCACAAATATATGCTATAATTAAAATTTAAGCAATAAATAAATATTTTTTAAGTTCAGATTGTTTTCTGATATTTGAAAGTATGAAGTAGGAATTGCCAGTAATCGCAAATAATTTCGTTGCGGTGAATCGATTTTGGAATTTCGTACACACCGCCTGTCAAGTCCCTGAAGTTGATTTACGTAAAAGAAAAATTTATTTTTTAAATTTAAAAAATAAGAAATATTTTTATGTGTGTTTAATTAATAACGAGGATTAAGTCATAACAAGGTAACGGTAGGGGAACCTGTCGTTGGAGAACATTGAATATAATAAAGATTTATCCTATAAAAGATTCCCTTAGTAAAATAATTTTAATTGGCAAATAAACGGATTCGTATAAATGGAAATACATTGGACTCATGTTCCAAAAATGCTGGTTCAAGTCCCACATTCGTTTTTAGCACTCATCAATAATATTTAACACATAATTAAATCTTTTCGCTTGTGATATGGGGTTCGACTCCCTGTGAACATAATAGTAGTAGTTTTAATGTTTTACGGTTACGGAAAGCCAAAAAAGTTTTTTAATTATTCCACTCATAAAAGTATTTTTTGTTTATGTTTTTGGGCAACAATTGCTATTTTTAATAGTTTACTTTCATTTTTATTTGTATATTTTTATATAATTTTATTTTCGACCTTAAATAAAAAACTACTTACTTTTATTTTTTTTTATATATTATCGTTAATTTATTTTAAATTAACACTTTTATTTAGTTATTTGTTTATCTTTGCCTTTTATTTTTTATTTTTGTTATTATTTTATTTCTTTATTATTTTATTTTTTAGTATAAAAAATAATCTGGATTATTTTTTATTTTTCAACAAAAAAATTGCACATAGAAACTCATGAATATCAATTAATATAAATCATTTTAAACATAGGTTTAATGGCGAAAATAACGGTTTTATATTAAAGTTTAAAAACAATCAACTATGTATTGTTTCGTTATTTTTTTCAGCAGATCCTTTACGACAGCGTATTTGAAACAAAATTAGTAATTTAAGATTAGAAATTATTCAGATTCTTGATTTTAACACGGTTTTGTGCCGAATTCTAAATATTAATTTTAGGGTCCCTTACTATCTTTCGAATAACGAAAATCGACTAACCTTGGAAACCGCGTTAATAGGATGGTTTTATTTTCAAAAAGTAAATTTAAAAAAAATTTTTGGAGAAGCTAAAGAATGAAATGCGTTGTCCCCGAAAGACAAGGAAAAAAAATTGATACAACATAACAAAAAAGGGAAAAAAAAAATTGCAATATTACTGCCTGCTGTTTATAATAAATTCTTATTTTATTTTAAAACACAAACGAAGCGTTGAAGAAAAGAGTTTGTAGATAATTTGCTTTTCTTAATAGTTGATATATTAGTACTGCTAATGAAGAAAACCGATATTGTGCTTAATTTAAAAAACAAAAACGTATGATATTTTTTACGACGCAAAGAATTATTTAATACATGCATTCTAATTCTTGACGACTTATTACTAAATAACCAAGTCAACCTTAGTACTTTATTATCATTTTTAAATGAAAGATTATTTTTTTTGCTTATAAATAAAATTATACAGCGATTAAAATTCGATTTTAAAGGATGATCATCCCTAAGCAAAGATCAAAAACGAGAAGTGTATTCGTTTTTTAAAGAATTTTTGGGAGAAGGCTGCTGAAAGCCATTCAGTATAAAATTATCTCGAATTGCCCTAAGAATAAAAAATTTTTTATACCAAAACAATATTATTTATATTAAAAAGGTGCGAGCTAACCTTTGGTTGTATGGTAGCCAGTTTATAGAAATGCAAAATCATTTAAATTTTATATTAGATAATAAAAAACTACCTCAACTTTTTTTACCAACTTCTTTTATTCAAAATAAATATGGAAGTAATCATTATCGTTACAACAAAAAAAGACAAGCCGAAGGAGTTATTAGATATAATCAACAAAAATTAAAGCTTTTTTTGCATTTATCTGGAAGTTTTTGAAATTTCTTTTACAAAATGGAGGGAATGGCCTGAAAGATAAACGAATTATTTTTAAATTTGTTAATTAAAGTTGACAAATTCGCATTAAAAACAACCGAATATTTAGACCTTCCCTTTTATACTCAAGCGCAAATGAATAAACTAGAGCAAGAAATCGCTATTACAAACAAACATATATTAACTAAAGAAGTCAGAAAAAAAATAAAGGAACTTAAAATAAATTCTGAAACGATCAATGAATTTTTTTGTTTGGAAATCGGTATAACTTTAAAAAAATATAAACTTCATATTTTGGCTTGCAAAAATTGATACAAGTATTTACACGAATTGGAGCGAAGAAAAAAGTTTGAAGAGACTATATTTTACGCGAAAGAATTTTTAAATTACCATTTTTATATGACCGCGTACGTGGATTATCGCCTTAGATTTTTTAATAATAATAAAATATTAGGTAATACATCACTGGGATCTATATACAAATTGATTTTATCAAGTACACAAATGTCGATTGTAACCATCCCCTCGTACATTATACTTTTGCGTGTTTATTTTTCTTATGAAGATGAACTGAAAATAAGATTTGAATCTTTTTTGTTAAAATATAAAATAAATTCTAAAAATTTTAAACAAAAACTATATACATTTTACTTAACGAATAAAATGAAAACCAATAAAAAATATTTAGAAAACGCATTATTTAAAAAAGAGATTAAATTGGCTTTTGAAACAGGACAAAGTAATTTCCTTTTAATTATAGATGCAAAATCGAGTTGCATTAGTTTAGTTTCTTTAATAATGTCCGATTTAAAACTAGCCGATTTATGCGGTTTAATTAAAAATGAAAATCGGAGTGAAAAAGACGTATACCTATATGTACTCAGTATGATGAATTTTTATTTGAAGAAAGATTTAAAACCTTCAATATTAAATAAAATGCATAAAATGAACATTGAAAGAACAACTCGCGTATTCGATAGAGATTTAATAAAGACAATTTTAATTAGTTATTTCAATGGGGGGAGCAGTTGAGGAAGAATGGAAATCATATTTAAATCTCTTAACAAGAGAAATATATATTTAACAGATAGCATGATGGAAATCATGAAGACATTTTGTTGGGGGTTTCAAGCATTTATTTTTTTTCTTTTTCCAAGTTTGGCTGAAAAGTTTCAAGAAATTAACATTTTACATGAGCAAATGTTAAAAAACAAGGGCTCTATAACATTGAATTGCTTGGACGGAAATTTTGTTAATTACAGGTTTTTTAAACAAACACCCAAAAGTAAAACAACTGTTCGAATATGTGGTAAAAAGGAAAATGTGTATAAGCCGAATATTGGGACAGAAATTCTAGACATGAAAAAAATGAACAGAGTTTTCTTTTCAAATCTCGTCTCTATTACAGAATCGTTTTTTTTGCGAAATCTTATTAATCAAAGACACGATCTTCAAAAAAAGCAAAATAAAAGAATAGAAAATTATTTGACTTGCTTTGATTCAGTGAGTATAAATCTTAAAGAGTTTAAATTTTTTTTTCAAACGATGGAAAATGTATATTTTAAAGTGAAAAGAAATCTATTAATAAGATTGCTAAGACGGTTTAATAACCTAAAATATAAAAATTTGTTAGCAAAAGAAGAGATAAAAAACAAAACGTTCAATGAAAAAGAGTTTGACGTAAAAAAAATGTGAAGGTAATTATTATAATATATAATTTAAACTTAGAAGTAAGAATAACAACATGTATAATACTATTTGTAACTTATAAATTAAGATAATTTTAAATAATAAAAAAGGCATTTAAATATAAATTTGATTTTATATTTAATGTAAGACCTTATTAACAAATGATAACTATTATAATATGAAAAAAATTTATCCTATAAAAGATTCCCTTAGTAAAATAACTTTAAATAATAAAAAAGGCATTTAAATATAAATTTGATTTTATATTTAATGTAAGACCTTATTAACAAATGATAACTATTATAATACGAAAAAAATTTATCCTATAAAAGATTCCCTTAGTAAAATAACTTTAAATAATAAAAAAGGCATTTAAATATAAATTTGATTTTATATTTAATGTAAGACCTTATTAACAAATAATAACTATTACAATATACAAAAAACCTTAAAGACTTATTATTATTAATAAATAAAGCTTTCTATAAAACGTAAAAAAAACTTTCTTTGAAAATTGTAAGGTGTGATTATCCAGAATCTTTATATAAAGATTTGAAAATTAAAAATTTTAAATTAATAATAAAAAAACTAAGTATAAGTTTAATTGGATTTGAACCAATATATTTTATCTATCAAATAAAAGTTTTACCTATTAAACTATAAACTTTTTCTTGAAAGGGATTCGAACCCTTAATATAACTAAAATCTAAACTTAGCGTGTCTACCTACTTTCACCATCAAGAATTATACTTAAAAAGGGTTTTTAATGGGATTTGAACCCATATAAAACAAATCACAATTGTTTATTTTACCTTTTAAACTATAAAAACCTTTCTTTTCATTTTTAATAATTTATTTATATATATAAAATTTATTATCTATATTTGCTTTTTAAAAAAAGTTGACAATTTTATTTTTCCTTTTTAAACAAAGTTATATGTTACAAATAGTAATAGAAGTTAATTGATTATATTAAGATGTCTAAAAATAAATTATTTTTATTTACATACTTTTTTTAAAATGTAAACACATCTCCAGGATAAGCTTCTCGTCCAGGTGGACGTCGTAATAATAAACTCATTTGACGGTACGCTACAGCTTGTTTACTTAAATCATCATAAATAATTAAAGCATGACAGGTGTTTTCACTTAGTCATTCTCCAATAGTACATCCGGAATAGGGTGCTAAATATTGTAAAGTTGCTGGGTCCGATGAACTGGCTGATACAATAACAGTGCTACTAAAAGCATTGTGTTGTTTTAAAACTTCTACAATACGCGAAATTGTAGATTTTTTTTGGCCAATAGCTACATAAATACAATATAAATGTCCATGTTGACGTTGATTAATGATAGTATCGATAGCAATTGTTGTTTTTCCAGATTGGCGGTCTCCAATAATTAATTCACGCTGACCACACCCAATGGGAGTCAGACTGTCCACAGCTTTAATACCTGTTTGCATCGGCTCATTAACGGATTGACGTGGAATTATACCTATAGCTTTTGTGTCAACTTCACGTAAAATACTTGAATTAATTTTGGTACCCCCATCGATAGTATACCCTAAACTATCTATAACTCGACCAAATAAATTTATTGTTAAAGGTATACTCATAATATCAAAAGTTCTATAAACTAATGAATCTTGTTGTAAATTTCGTTCATTACCAAAAATCACAATACCAACCATATTACCTTCCAAACTTAAAGCTAAACCATCTATCATTTCTTTTCCTAATTTTACTCTTTCACCTGCTCTGACACCTAATAAACCTGAAACTTTAGCTACTCCATCACTAACAGAAATTACTTTACCAATATCTAAAAAATTATCGTAAACTGAGAATCCTTTTAAGGCGATAGTTAATTTATTTCATAAAATATAATTATTTGTTTGATTAGTATGTAAATTCAATTAAAAAAAGCAATCAACTTTCAGAATATTAATGTTTTTTAAATTAAAATAATTTTAAAGTTTATTAATTCAACGATATACATCGATGTACTAAGTGTGGTGTCTAATATAAAATTTGGAAAAAAACCGAAAAAAATAGTAAGGCTTAATAAAGTGAAAAAAATAAAATTTTCTTTTTTATTTATATCACTTCAATTTTTGATGTATAAAATTTTTAAATTACCAAATACTATACGATTAAAAAATCACATTGTGTAAATTACACTTAATACAACGCTAAAAGTGGTTAAAATTAAAATAAAAATATTCTTGTTCATTAAGCTAACAAAAATTAATAATTCGCCAACAAAATTACATGAGCCTGGTGTTGCAATGTTTGCTAGACAAAAAACTAATAGGTATAACGAAAATAAAGGCATCCTAAAAACTAAACCACCGTAATAGTATAATAATCGTGTTCCATGGCGAATATATAATACGCCAATAATAAAAAATAAAGCGGAAGATACGACTCCATGTGCTAACATTAAAAAAACTGCACCTTGAATACCATAACTATTACAAGTAAAAATACCAATTAAAACGATATTCATGTGTGCAATGGAAGAATAGGCAATTATTTTTTTTAAATCTACCTGTCGAATAGTTGTAAAGGATGCATAAAAAATACTTAAAGCACATAAAATACTAACTAGCGGAAAATAATAATGACTTGCGTAAGAGAATAAAGGTAGTATGATACGAATGTAACCATACCCACCTAATTTTAGAAGTAGACCGGCTAAAATAACGGATCCACATGTAGGCGCTTCGACATGTGCTTCTGGCAATCAAATATGAAAAGGAAACATTGGTATTTTTACAGAAAACGCAATAAAACTACATAACCATAATAAAAACTCTTTTTCAAGTATTAAAGAAATACTGTATAAAATAAAAAAATTAGTGCTATAACTTTCAAAAAATAATATTAAAATACAAAAAAACATTAAAATAGAACCTACTAATGTGTATAAGAAAAAATAAAAATTGGCCTTAATTTTTCTTTCTCTTGAGCCTCAAACACCGATAATAATAAACATTGGAATTAAAACACTTTCGAATGATATATAAAAAACAAAAATATCTCAAGTTGTGAAAGAAATAATTAAAAATATTTCTAATAATAATAAATAGACAATAAAGTCTTTGCTTTTAAAAATTAAATTTTGATTGTTTCAAATTTCTAACACACATAAAAAAATTAATCCTGTTGTTAAAACAATAAAAAAAATTGATATACCATCTATACCATAAAGTCATAAGTTTTTTACATAAAATCAACCTAAAAACTTATAAATTCAAATTATGGCTTGCGGTTGCGAAAAAGACTTATCAAAAAATAGTAAAAATACAATTGAAAATAAAAATAATAAACCAGTATAAGAAATAAATCGATTTAAGAAAAAATAAATAAGTTTATAAAAAAATAATAATTCATGTAAAACAAAAAAGCTAAAACTAAAAAATAAAATTAACATTAAACTTGCTTATATATTAGTCACTATTAAAACCACTCAAATTTAAGTTAAAGAAGTAACTTAGTCAAATGTAAAATACTATGTTCATAAACATATAGCTTTAATAGCATAAAATATTTATAAATAAGAATATTAAATTTTTTTTCTAAATTTAAAATACCCTCATAATGAATTATTTCTAAATGTTCACCTGTTTTATTATTGACAAAAGGGGAACGAATTAGGTTTAATTTATAATTTCGGAAAAAGAAAGAACTTTTTCGAATAAACATTATTAATTTTGTTCAGATTAAAATTAAACAAATTACCTCTCGTTTAAATAAGTCTAAATCAGTATTTTTAATTATACATTTTAAACTTATTAAACTATATTTTAGTAAAAAATTTTGTAGAATACAAACTAATCATAAAAAAGAAAGTAAATTTAAAGATATATTATTTATTTTTATAAATAAAGCTAAAAAAGTTAAAAAAATTTGTTTTTGTAAAATAAAAAATATGTGAATAATTATTTTTTTTAATTGAATAGATACCATTTTTTATTTAGTGTAAATAGGTAGTTTCAATATATGGCATAAATTTTCCTTATGAAAAATATTTAAAAAAGGTATATTAATAATAATTTTTGATTCTATTTCTTTAATTGTTTTAATATAAAACCTGTTTAATTCGATTATATTTTCGATTTCAGAAAGTAAAGGGAATTGTTGAAACCGATAGTTTATACTATTTAAATTAAAATAATCGATGAAAAATAAATTATTGTTATCAATACATAATGGCATTAAAGTTAAAATTAATCGATTTATAAAATTGAAGATTTCATATATATTAATAAGACTAATAATAAAACTAGTCTTGAATTTGAATATAAATGAATTTAAAAATGTTAATAATACCAATAAAAATATGAAAACTATACTTGATTTTTTTGTTTTTAAACTAATTATATATGTTAAATTAATATTTGTTGAAGTGAAAAAAAAAGATTTATTTAATATTTTATCCACTAGAAATTGATTACTTTTAAAATGATAATATTCTTCTAAATACATTTTTTTTTAGTTTTCTAAAAAAATGAAACGATCAAAATTAATAAGTTGTCTTAATCGATACAATAAAACTAACAAACCTAAACCAATGGAAGATTCAGCGGAAGCAATTGTTATAATAAATAACATAAATAGTTGTCCGATTTTATTTATACTTAAACTAATAAATGTGAAGTTTAATCCAATACTTAATAACATTAGTTCAATACAAAATAACAATATTAATAAATTCTGTTTGTTATAAAATGAACCTAATAAACTTATAATAAATAAACTAAAAGAAAAGTTGAAAAGAAATACAAAAGTTATATGATTTAATAAAAAATGAAATGTTAATAAAAAAAAACTAATGCGTGTTAATAACATCGTTTAAATAAATAAATAATAATATAATAAAAACATATGATTGTAGTAAAGCAATGGATAATTCTAAACCTGTTATACTAAAAATAATTAATAATGGGAAAATAGAAATTGCTTTTCATAAATAACCAAGTGTAATTAAGTTTCAAGAAAATCCAATTAAGATTTTCATTAAAACATGTCCCGACATCATATTTGCAAAGAGTCTAATCGCTAAACTGAAAATGCGGGCAAAATATGATAAGTATTCAATAATTATTAAAATCGGGATTATTCAAATAGGTACACCTTCTGGTAAGAATAAGATAAAATAATTCTCTTCTTGGTATAATATTCCTATTATGTTTATACCAATAAAAAAAGTTAATGAGTAGTATAACGTAAAAATAAAATGACTTGTGATTGTAAGGCTGTAAGGTAGCATGCCAAAAAGATTACCTAACAAAACAAAAATAAATAAAAAATACATTAAAAAAATAAAAGATTTTTTTCGTATAGAAAGATTATCTTTTAAAGTAGTTTTAATAAAATAAAATAATTGATTAAATAAAAACGGAATAAATTTTAAAAAAAAAGGGATACGATGTCGTAATTGTTTTTTAAAAAAGAAGCTAAATACCGATAAAATAATAAACGTCATTATCGTGAAATTAGAAAATGGAAAATAAAGTATACATAGTGAAATACCAAAAGTTTTAGCAAAATATTTCATATCTTTTAAATAAAAAGTTAGTTTTAAGACTCAATATCGATAGCGTAAAAACATAAAAAGTATATAAGTTAAAAAAAGAAGTTTAAATCAAGTTAAATTAATAAGTAACAGAATAACATCAAATTGTTCAAGTGGGTTTTTAAACATAATAAATTCTACAAATACTTTTTTACAATTAAATTTTATTCAAAAAAATAAGTTTTGAATAAATATTTAAAAAGAAAAAGTTAATGAAATAAGATTGAAAATTAAAAAATAAAGGATATTCAATTAGAGAAGTAAGTGTTAATAAATTAGAAGACCCAATTGAAGGAATACCAAGAGTTTTTATTTCTTTTAAGAAAACACTATTTCTATGTGAATTGAAGAATAAAATTAAATCAGGAAAAGAACGCATAAAAACGTATCGGTATAAAAAATTCGAAAAAAATCCATTTAAATAACTAATTAAACATTTTTCACGTAAATAAAAAAATATAGATTTACTTTCCTTAAAATAACAAAAATGTACACCAATAAAAAGAAATAGCCCTTTTTCTTTAATGATACTTTCAAAAATTAAAAAACTTTTCTTTAAAAAAACTAAAATTTTATCCATAAACAATAAATAAGTATTTTTTTTTAAGCAATAAATATACTCATTTAAATTAGTTCTAGTTTTTTTGGATTGTATTCAACCAGAACCAAGCTTGTAAAATTTAACTAAAGAAAATAGACGTAAAAAATTTTGTTTTTTTTGTTCAACTATAGTAATTATATTATTTTTAATTATACACATTAAATAATATCATGCGTAATATTATTTTATATTTCGTTCCTCTGACAAAAAAAATAACAATGTTTATAATTTTCATTGAAACTTTGCTTGTAAAAAAACTAAAAACCTGTTAATTTTTCTTTTTTTTACATATACTCAACAAGAATGTTTAAATATATCTAATTTCAAAAAACAGCAATTTTTTTTTAAAATAGAATAGCTTTTATACACACTATTATTTAATAAAATAATATAATTAACTTTATTTTTATAGTCGAAATTTCGCTAATTATAATACAAAATAAAATAATTGGTTATTATTTAAGCTTTTAGCATTATTAGAATCAAATAAAATTCATTTAAATATATATATATGAAGTGAAAAGATTATGTTAAAATAATTTAAAAATTTAAGGGAATTAAATAATTTTATTATTAAAATAATTTCTTTTTAGATCATTATTAACTTATTTTAAATTAATCTTCTTAAAATTTGAAGTAAATTTTATATTAAATTGTATTGATTAAACATAAAGCATTATACTTGGTAACTATTAATTAAAATAAGCTTTTAAAACCACTAATAACCTTCTTCTGATTTTTTAACTACCGTGAATTAACAATAGTTAAATTTATTTATACACGTAATTTTAATTTGTCATTACGTTTAATTTTATAACCCATTTTTTTTCGCTTCTTTTTTTTTAAACGACAACCATTATGATTATGCTTTGAAATAAATTTACATTGTTTTATAATTAATAGAAGCCATATTTTTTTAATTAATTTGATTTTTGAAAAAGAGATACCATCTAATTTTAACTCTTGGATTAAGCATTGTTTTGTAAATAAATACAATAAACAATTATTTAGTAATAAATGAAAAACATTAGAAATTTTTTTACTTTTGTGCTTAAACCCTAAAAATCCAATAGAGTAAATTTTTTTTAGTTTATAAGTTAAACTTAAAAGAAGAATAAAAATATTATTAGATACAATTTTAATATTTATATTTAAGTAATGCACTAAAAAAAACGTTTGCGCTTTGGGGTAATACTTTTTTAATTATATTTTTTTTCATTTTATCTCTTATTCTTTGAGTATGTTTTATAATTTTATTAAATATTTACGTCAAATAATTATGTTTTAAAATTTAGGGTAATAAATAGAAGAATTAAACTTTTTTTGCATTAACGATAATATTTCGAATTGTTGTAAATGGACCTGGTAAGTTTTTAAAATACTCCAATGAAAAGGTATTAATTCACTCTCGTAAAACGCGTCAAATTTCTAAAAAAAAAGCCTTTACTCGTTTAAACAAAGTTTCCAGTGCAGTTTCTCATCAATTCCATTTTATTACCACAATTTTTGGGTCCCCAATTTTCATTACTGTTCAAAACACATTCAAGAGCATTCTATCATAATAAGTGCTCAATCGACACTTTAATACATAATCATTAAACTTTTTTGTAGTGACGGTTTCTATAACAATAGGCATGAAACCATGATTTATACCACAAAGTTCTGAGCATTGCCCATAATACACACCTAATCTCTCTATTTTTATTATAATTTGGTTTAAACGTCCAGGAGTACTATCTACTTTTATACCTAATGAAGGAACCGCAAAACTATGTAATACATCGCTAGAGGTTATTAGAAATCTAATATTTGTTTTTACGGGTAGCGTTAATCGATTGTCTACTTCTAGTAAACGAAACTGTCCTTTACTTAGATCTTTATCTAATAGCATATAACTATCTTGACGTAACTCACAATGTGCATAATCATAATTTCAATATCATTGATTACCAAGGATTTTTATTGTAATCAAAAATTCAAAATCTTCATCTAATAAATATATTAAAGACAGTGAAGGTATTATTAAAAATATCAAAACAAAAGTGGGAACACTTGTTCAAATAATTTCTAATCCCATATCATGATGAAAGAAGCTTGGGTTTTCTTTTCCATTAAATAAAATACAAATACGGATTCCAAGCCAAAAAACTAAAACAAGAATTATAATTAAGTAAAAACAAAAATCATGGTGTAAATCAATCATTGTCGCCATATTGTCATTACTAGAATTTTGGAAATTCATTTGTCAGAAATTAGGTGAATCTAAATATCTATTAGTAAATAAATAAACGTGTAAACGATTACTCTTTACTAATTGAGAGCTTAATATAAAATGTAACTTTGTTTTTTTTCAAAATAAAAATAAAATTTTGGTACCACCAACAAAAAAATCAAAAAGTATTAAAAAGAAAAATAAAACCGATACGAATGAAAAATTCGATCCAACGGATGCGATATAATTTCATCCTTCAAAAAAATCAGGATAATCGACAATGCGCCTTGGTTGACCTGCTATGCCTAAAAAATGCATAGGGAAAAAAGTCATATTTACACCAATGAAAAAAAGAAAAAAATGTAAATTGGATAATAATTTTTCAAAAGTGAAGCCTATAATTTTATTTAATCAATAGTAAAAACCAACAAAAATACCGAATACGGCTCCCATACTTAATACGTAGTGGAAATGTCCAACAACATAATACGTATCGTGGAACATGATATCTAAACCAGCGTTTGCTAATAATACACCTGTAACTCCCCCAACTGTAAATAATAGTAAGAAACCCAAACAAAAGATAAAAGGTGTTTTAAAATCTAGTAGACCTCCTCACATTGTTGCAAATCAACTAAAAATTTTGATTCCAGTTGGTATCGCAATAATCATAGTAGCAGCAGTAAAATAAGATCGGGTATCAACATCTAGCCCAACAGTAAACATATGATGAGCTCATACGACAAAACCTAATACTCCTATAGCTACAATTGCGAAAATCATACCTAATTGTCCAAAAATTATTTTATACACTAATAATTCTATCGCTTGACTCACTATTCCAAAAGCTGGAAGGATTAGGATATAGACTTCGGGATGCCCAAAAAACCAAAATAAATGTTGGTATAATAAAGGATCTCCACCTCCAGCTATATCAAAAAATGCAGTATTTAAATTACGATCAGTAAGTAACATTGTAATTGCCCCCGCTAAGACAGGTAATGATAGTAATAATAACACTGCAGTTACTAAAACTGTTCAAATGAAAAGTGGGTTTGTGGTTAGAGAAACACCTCTACTTCTCATGTTAAATGCCGATACAATAAAATTGATTGCTCCTGCGATGGAACTTATTCCCGCTAAATGAAGAGCAAAAATGCTAAAATCGATGGAGGCACCCGAGTGGGATTCTATACCTGATAAAGGCGGATAAACAGTTCATCCTGATCCTGACCCACATTCAATAAAACTTGAGAACAATAAAAAAAAAATTGAAGGAGGTAATAGTCAAAAACTTACATTATTTAAACGAGGGAATGACATGTCAGCAGCACCTAATAGTAAAGGAAAAAATCAATTACCATAAGCGCCAATCATGATAGGCATTACAAAATAAAAAATCATTACAAATGCATGTGCTGTAATGACAACATTATAAAGTTGAAAATTAGAAAAAAAAAACTGTTGCCCTGAAGTTGACAACTCATTACGAATTAAAATTGAAAGTAAGCTACCTAGAATAGCAGAAAAAAAACCAAATCATAAATATAAAGTTCCAATATCTTTATGGTTTGTACTTAAAAATCAACGTTTAATAAAGTCTTTAAACATTATATAATTACATATATAGTGACACCCAAATATTTATGTACACATGCGAGTAATATTTTGGATTTCAAAAATTGATTATTAATTGTCAGCTTTTTTTTTCAGTACTAAAACCATTTATTTTAATCAAAATTCAGTTAATCTAATGAATAAAGTGAATAGGATTTGAACCTACGATTGATATATATCTATAAATTTACAATTTATTACTTTTAACCAGGCTCAGTCACCACTTTTTCGAATTAATAGGATTTGAACCTATAATATTTATACCCAAAATAAATGCATTACCCTGTTATGCTATAATTCGATGTAATCTTTTTGCTTAAAAATGGAATTGAACCATTACTAACGAATTTTCAGTTCATTGCTCTACCTATTAAGCTATTTAAGCAATTATGCTTAATAAAATAAAAACTATGTTCTAATAACTTTATTTATATATAAGTATGTAACTTAGCAATTCAATTACAAAAGAAATGCAAGCTTTCTAAATTTAATTTCTTTGTTAAGTCTAATTCAACATTACAAAATTTATATTCTTGTAATACTAATTTTTTATAGTTTTCTATTTGACTTATTTTGATTTGGTCTAAATAACCATTCATACCTGCAAATATCAAAATAACTTGTAAGCTGACTGCCTCGGGTCTATTTTGAGGTTGTTTTAATAGTTCAACCAATGATCGTCCGCGTTGTAAAGTATGTTTTGTAGCGTCGTCTAATTCAGAAGCAAAAGCTGAAAAAGATTCTACTTCTCTATATTGGGCTAATTCTAATTTTAAACTTCCTGCGACTTGTTTCATACTTGGTACCTGAGCTGCAGATCCAACACGACTAACAGATAAACCAACATTTACGGCAGGTCGAATACCTTCATTGAATAATTCAACTTCTAAAAATATTTGTCCATCTGTAATAGAAATTACATTTGTTGGAATATAAGCAGAAACGTCTCCTGCTTGTGTTTCAATAATGGGTAATGAACTTAATGAACCTCCTCCGTATAAATTATTTAATTTTGCAGATCTCTCTAATAATCTACTGTGTAAATAAAAATTAAATTTATATCACACTAATCTTATAAATTTATTATAATTAGCGTTTACAATTTTTTTCCCTGCTTTTATAATGTGTAAAAAGAGAAGTTTTTTCTTCTCAATTTTGGTATTAACTTGTTAACGATCTATTTCTCCAAATACAATATCAAGACTCCCAATAATTGTGACGACATCGGCTATTAAATGATTTTTTGAAAAATAATCCATGCCTTGTAAATGAAAAAATCCTGGGGGGCGTATTTTACAGCGGTAAGGTTTATTCGTGTTATCTGAAACTAAATAAATACCAAATTCTCCTTTTGGTGCTTCAATACCAATATATATTTCGTTTTCAGTAATAGTAAATCCTTCACTACATAATTTAAAATGATGAATTACATTTTCCATTGAAGTTTTAAATGAGTATCTTAAACTTGAACTTATTTTATAGTTCTCAATTTTGACATTACCTTTTGGTAAGTTTACAATACAATTTTCAATAATAATTAAACATTGTCTTATTTCTTCAATACGTAATAGATATCTGTCATAACAATCCCCTATACTTCCAATTGGAATGTTAAAATTTATATTTTTATACATTTCATATGGTATACTTTTTCGTAGATCTCACGTAATACCAGTTGAGCGTAGTATTACGCCTGTAAAGCTATAATTTAAACATGTGGTTTTTGATATAATGCCTATATTTAATAAACGTTGTTTTCAAATTCGATTTGTTGTTAAAAGTTCTTCCATTTCATTAATTCTAGAACTTAAATTTTGAATAAATATATATAAATCATTGACTAATCCTTTAGGAATATCTTTAAACACACCGCCAGGTCTAATGTAAGAAGCATGCATTCGGGCTCCGGAAACACGTTCATAAAGTTCCATTAGCTTTTCTCGTTCTTCAAAACCTCATAAAAATGGAGTTAAGGCTCCTACATCTAAAGCATGAGTGGTTAACGACATTAGATGATTTAATATTCGTGTTATTTCACAGAAAATAACTCTAATATACTTAGCTCGTTTCGTAATATTAATTTTTAACAATGTTTCGATACTTAAAGAATAAGCATGCTCTTGAGACATCATGGATACATAATCGAGTCGGTCAAAATAAGGTAAACTTTGTATATAGTTTTTTGATTCAATTAGCTTTTCAGTGCCTCTATGTAAAAGACCTATATGTGGATCACAATATATAATTTTCTCTCCTACTATCTCAAGAACTAAGCGTAAAACGCCGTGGGCTGCAGGATGTTGTGGACCAAAATTTAGATTAAAAACTTTTATTTTTTTTAGAAGATTATTTTTTTGACTCATTTTTATTATTTACTTCACACGTATAGAGCAATATATAAAAATAATCATACGACATCAACAAAATGTCAGTATCAAATACAGCACTCATAACCAACATGGTGAGTTTTTGTAAAATGATAATTACATAAACGAAACAAACAAACGATTAAAAAAATAGTGCCAATAAGAACATGAATCCCGTGGAACCCTGTTAACATATAAAATAATGATCCAAAAGCAGTATCGTTTATACAAAAAGGAGCAATTGTGTATTCATAATATTGAATGGATGTAAACAAAATACCGTAAAAAATTGTAGCAATTAAACCATTTATTGTTGAGTATCTCTGTGAACTTAATATAGCTCTATGCGATCAAGTTAATGTTATACCTGAAGCTAAAAGAATAACAGTATTTAGTAATGGAAACGCTAATCCATCCAATGAACTTATTCCAGCAGGGGGTCAAACACCTCCCGTATGCACACAACAATTCATTACAATGTGGAAAAAAGCTCAGAAAAATGAAAAAAAAAACATTATCTCGCTCATAATAAACAAACACATTCCGAACCGAATTCCTTTCTGTACTTTAAGAGTATGATGACCTTCATAAGTTGATTCGATTATTATATCGGAAAATCATTGAGCTATATAAAAACAAAAAAGAATAAAGCTTATTAAAAAATATATTTCTCCATTTTTAAAATAATTAAAATACATTAAAAAACTTAAAACTAAAGAACTTAAAGATATAGACAGCATTATTGGTCACGGGCTTATATTTACTAAATGGAAAGGTTGTTGTTCATTTTTACTTAAATTAAAGTTTAATTTTCTTTTATTCATTATTTAAATAAATTGATTTTAATGTAGGTAATACATAACAAGAAGAATAGGTATCGAACCTATATTTAAAGTTTTGAAAACTTTGGTTTTAACCATTAAACTACCCTCTTTTAATCATAATTACACAAGGATTTGAACCTGGATTAAATAGATTAAAAGTCTAACGCTTTACCAAATTAAGCTATATAATTATAGTCTCTAATATGATTAAATTTTTTAAATGTAATAAAAACTATTCATCAAATTTTTTAGAAGAAATATATATTTATTATTTTAAATTTTGAATCATAAGAAATATTTATCTTTAAACTAAAAACAAAAAAAATATCTTGAAATACATTTTGCTTAATACCTAATGATATAAAAGTTAATAATAAGTTGTTTTTGAAGTATTATATTAGTTTATAAATTCGTTTCTAATAAATATATAAAAATTATATAATAATTTAAAATTTCTTATTTTTTCTTAGCTTTGTTTTTACATACTATACAAAATAAAAAATATAAAAGAAATTCATATTCTTTCTTACAATATTTAGTTATGTTATAGATCAGTTGTTTTGGTTCTATTTTCTATAAAAAATTTAATTTGTTCTGAAAAAAACCAAAAAGAATAATAAATGCCATCATTAATCCAAATAAAGCAATTGCTTCCGTTAAAGCAAAACCTAATATAGTATAAGTAAATAACTGTTTTTGTAAACTTGGGTTTCGAGAATAAGCTAAAACTAAAGAAGAAAATACAGAACCAATACCAACTCCCGCACCCGCTAATGAAATTGTTGCTAAACCTGCTCCAATAAATTTAAAACCCATAGTTGTTTATTTGTAAAAAAAAAGAATAAAGACTTTTCAATATGTAATTTTTTTAGGTTTTAAATACCGTTTATTTTTTTATAATAAATGCTAGTTGAAATAGGTAGTTTACGCGAAGCAATTATTAGGACAGTTTTGATTAAATTTTTAGATATTAAAGTGCTGTAAAGCAATTCAAAAATAACCATACCTTTTTTAACTATATAAATATAATTATTAATTTTACCTATACCTTTTCCCATCCGAGAGCTTATAGTTTTTTTGGTCGTTGGGATGGAATTATTTAATTTAATTCAGATTTTACAATTACCTTTTAAATACTTATTTATTACTTTACGGGTTGATTCTATTTGATTTTTAGTTAAAAAACAATGCTTTAAAGTTTTAAGTCCAATAATTCCTTCAAGGATAAAAGATTTAGTTTTTTTTTTTTCTTCACTAATAAATTTTAATTTATGATATTTTTTTTACTTCATTAATTAAT
>Ga0209712_10001501_pt1 | contig 19817 bp, 14 predicted proteins | sample ArcOceMetagenome_FD_187443 | JGI IMG/M metagenome (GOLD analysis project Ga0209712, IMG submission 187443) | Marine eukaryotic phytoplankton communities from Arctic Ocean - Arctic Ocean - Greenland ARC118M Metagenome (SPAdes) (version 2) | ecosystem: Environmental > Aquatic > Marine > Oceanic...
GCGCTGATGGTACTGCCTTTAGGTGGGAGAGTAGGTCGTTGCCATTTTAATACAAAAATCCTGAAAGGGTGAAGTCTTGTACATTAAGTTGTGCAAGACTTTTTTTTTGCCCTAGTTGGAAAATGTATTTTTCAAGAAAATAGGTTTTTGAAAGAAGGAGGACATTTCATAATCTATGAGCTTATTGATTATTATTCGTTTTATTTGGTGTAATTTTATTTTATTTTTTCCAATTAGAATTTATGTAAAACGAGTAACAATAATTAATGATGAAGCTAGATCTAAAAATACTTTCTATTATATTAATATTTTTTATTTCAATCTCAATCCAGGCTAGCGCCCAAATAGTTATCAATGAATTCATGTCTGATAATACAGCTACGCTTGCTGATCAAGATGGTGATTATAGTGATTGGATTGAATTGTATAACTTTAGTAATACGCCCATTAACTTATTAAATTTTAGTTTGTCTGACCAAGATGATGAACTCAATAAATGGACATTTCCAGCAATCATAATTCCCGCACAGAGTTTTTTAACCATCATTGCTTCGGGAAAAAATAGATTAGCAATAGATGAATTACACACCAATTTTAAAATTTCCTCCAGCGGAGAATCACTTTATTTGTCGGATGAGCTAGGACAAATAATAAATCAAATCGAACCGGTCGCCTTAACCGAAAATAAATCTTATGGACGATCGCCCGATGGTTCCGATAATTTATTGCCCTTCGTTTTCCCTACTCCGAACGGTTCCAATAATCTAAATAATCAATTGACGTTTGAATTTAATGGTGGATTTTATGCGAATCCCTTTTTCCAAAAAATGACTTCGTTAACCGACGACACGATTTACTATACCCTTGATGGAAGTATTCCAAATGATGGTTCTATTATTTTTCCAGACTCCTTAATCATGGGTTATAAATATTCGACAGCGAATCTAATCTCAAATATTCCGACGACTCCCGAGCAATCGCTGATCAGTTATAAGGCATGGGAATCGCCTGATTATATTATTGATAAAGCAAACATCCTAAGATGTGCCACCTACAAAAACGGGATCCGAACGAGTGACGTTTACACGCAGACTTATATCGTGGATAGCGTGATTTTCGAGAAATATGATATGCCCATCATCTCGCTAGTCACGGATGCGAACCATTTTTTTGATTACGATAATGGAATCTATGTTAAGGGAGCCAATCATGATACCGCCGACCCGGCATGGACGGGGAATTATTTTCAACGAGGAGATTTATGGGAAAAACCGGTGCATATCGAATACTTTGAAAAGAATGGTGATTTGGGGTTTTCTCAAGATGCAGGAATGCGAATTCATGGTGGGAAGACGAGGCAAGGTGCGCAGAAATCTTTAAAGTTCTATGCGAGAGATGAGTATGGCAAAAAATATTTTGATTATAAATTGATGCCACATCGACAACACGATAAGTATAAACGATTTTTATTGCAAACCACTTTTGGCTCTTGGGATAATGTAGTCGTAAGTGATGTTTTATCTCATGATATAGCAAAAGACATCGGATTAGATTATTTAGATTATCGACCGGTAGTGGTTTTTATCAATGGCGAGTACTGGGGCATTCATACGGTACGAGATAAAGTGGATGAACGGTATGTTGCTTACAGTAATAATCTCCAGGAAGACTCGGTGAAAATCAGAGGATTTTATAGTGTGTCTTATTTAAACTTAAAGGTATTTATGGAATCGAATGACTTATCGATTTCCGAAAATTATGATTACGTAAAAACGAAACTAGATATTGAGAACTTTATCGATTACCATATCACGGAAATGTATCTTAAGAATTTTGATTGGCCGGCCAACAATATTGATGCGTGGAAAGAGAAAAAGGAGAGTGGAAAATGGCGATGGTTGTTTTATGATCTTGATGCAGCTTTTGGGAATTATAATTATAATATGTTTCAACATATGTCTGCTCAGGACTCGTCGGTTATTTGGCCCAATTCTTTGGGGGCGACTTCTTTGTATCGAAATCTATTGGAGAATGAGGATTTTAAAAATCAATTTATCAATAGGTATGCAGAGTTGTTGAACCATGATTTTCAAAAGGATTCTATCCTACAAAAATTAGATCAGCTAATTAAATTATATGAACCTGAAATGCCTCGGCATATTGACCGATGGAATTATTTGGGAAGTGTCGCGAGTTGGAAAGATTCGATTGATAGTAGGATTGTAACGTTTATTGAGAATAGACCTTGCGTTGTGAAAAAAAACTTAAAGGAGTTCTTTGATATATCCACATTTGATTTTCATTGCGTGGATGATAGTACTAAAGATTCAAACAATAAACTCATCCTAGCTCCAAATCCAAATGGAGGTAACTTCTTTATCTATAATAATTTATCAGAGGATATTACTGGTGATATATTAGTAACTGATATTTTTGGAAAAACAGTGTACGCGAAAAATAATATGACCTTAGTTAAAAATGAAAAATTTTATTTTGATTTCTCTCATTTGCCAAGCAATACCTATATCATAATCTTTAAAAATAAAGATCTTAGGGAGGTAAAAAAGTTTGTGCTTATTAGGTAATATTGACAATATCATCTTTTAATTTTTTTCTTTAAAAATTTAAATAGAGGATTTCTTTCCGAATTTTTTAAGGATACTTTTAAGCCATTCTTAACTGTAGCACTTCGTTTAGTTATTTTGTGGCATGAGAAACTCTATTAAATTTTTCCCTAAAAAAAACTTAAATTTGTCTTCATTGTTAGGAGGCTAGAGAATTATTTTTTATCATTTAATATTTTTTAGCGAAGCAAATTTAATATGAACAAAGAACAATCATTAGCTCTTCGGATGGAATTAGTGTGGTGGATATTTACTGCTGTAATCGCAATTGCAGTTTTATTTCCAATCATCAAAGATGTGGATGATTATCCATTCTTATTTACCAATATTCTTTTTATCACTGTCTTCATCACTTTTGCTCGGTATATTTTTTTATTAAAACATACCTTCTTAGCCAATCGACAAACTTTAAAAGTAATTATCTTTTTCCTTTGTTTACCGCTGTTTGCCTATTTGGTTAACGAACTGACAAGTGTACGAACATTTTTAGATGAACAAGGAATTGATACTTTGGTGAATAATTTAGCTTATGAAAATCATTGGAGTTTTGCGAATTATGTAAAAACTGAAATGTACTTTTTTGGTGCAGCAAGTTTGGTGGTGACCGCTTTATTTCCTTTGAGATTATTACTTTCCGTTTGGCGAAATAGAAATAGAGGAACAGTTTAAAAATATAAAATATACTTGATGAAATCTTATTTGCAAGAATTGAATGATGTACAGCGAGACGCAGTAACGAATATAGATGGGCCTGTTTTGGTGATTGCTGGCCCTGGTTCAGGAAAGACGAGAGTATTGACTTATCGGATTGCACATTTGATTGAAGAAGGTGTTGCGCCTTGGGAAATATTGGCGTTGACATTTACTAATAAGTCAGCTAAAGAGATGAAGGCCAGAATTGAAAAGGTCGTTGGAGATAAAGCGAATAGAGTTTGGGCTGGTACTTTTCACTCTATCTTTGCAAGGATATTGAGAGTAGAGGCAGATAAAATTGGTTACGCTTCCAGTTTCACTATTTATGATACAGATGATTCCAAAAGTCTTTTGAATTCAATTATCAAGGAGATGAATTTGGATATTAAAGTTTATGCAGCTAATGGAGTGCGGAGTAGAATTTCTTCTGCAAAAAGTAATTTGATCACACCAAAAGCATATAAAGAAAATAAAGAATTATTGCTCCAAGATAAAATGAGCAAGCGACCTTACATCCATGCTATCTATGCAAAATATACGGAACGATGTAAAAAAGCAGGCGCGATGGATTTTGATGATTTGCTTTTTCAGATGTTTCGATTGCTTCATCAGAATCCTGATAACGTAGTAGAGAAATATCGACATAGATTTAAATATCTTATGGTAGATGAGTTCCAGGATACGAATTATTTGCAATATGCAATTATTAAAAAGTTCGTTAAATATGAAAATAGCCCTGAAAATATTTGTGTAGTTGGAGATGATGCGCAAAGTATATATGCTTTCCGTGGAGCCACGATTGATAATATTTTGGATTTTGAAAAAGAATTCAAAGGATTAAAAACTTTTAAGTTAGAGCAAAATTATCGTTCGACAGATCATATTGTTCAAGCTGCAAATGAACTGATTCGAAACAATCAAAAACAGATTCCAAAAAAGATTTGGTCGGATAAAGGCGAAGGACAAAAGATTCAAGTTATCCAAGCGATCACAGATAAGGAGGAAGGAAAACGAATTGCAGATGTGATTTTGGAGCAAAAAAATAGATATCATTTAAAGAATAATGAGATCGCAATTTTATATCGAACCAATTCTCAATCAAGGATTTTTGAAGAATATTTGAGACGATACAATGTTGCCTATAAAGTGTTTGGTGGACTTTCTTTTTATCAAAGAAAAGAAGTGAAAGACCTGTTGGGCTATCTTCGATTGACAGTCAATAAGCGAGATGAGGAAGCGCTAAAGCGAGTTTTAAATTACCCACGAAGAGGAATTGGCAAAACTACTATTGATAAAATTTCAGCAATGGCTGCTGAGACAGGGAAGACGATGTGGGAATGTTTGCAACTAGTGAAAGCAAGTGCTAAGGCGACAACTGCAATCAGTAATTTTGTCAAAGCAATTATGAGTTTTACTCGAAAAGCAGAAAATTCAAATGCCTACGAAGTTGCCATTCTTGTGGCAAAAAATAGTGGACTAATTGCAGAGATGCAAAAAGACCAAACTCTCGAAGGTTTAGGAAGAATAGAGAATGTAAATGCATTGTTAGATGGTGTAAAAGAATTTGTAGAAAATGATGAAATTATCGATGAAGCTACGATGCCCGATAAAACAATAACTAGTTATTTGCAAAATATCGCATTACATACAAACATGGATAGTGAAGCGGAAGAAACTGAATTTGTCACTTTGATGTCCGTTCACTCTGCGAAAGGATTAGAGTTTAAATCTGTTTTTGTAGTTGGTTTAGAAGAGAATTTATTTCCATCATTTATGTCATTGGAAAGTAAAGAGGGAATAGATGAGGAGCGCAGATTATTTTATGTAGCGATTACCAGAGCTGAACAATATTTGACCTTATCATTTGCAAGGGGAAGATATAAATTCGGGAAATTAAGAAATGATCAACCAAGTCGTTTTTTAAATGAAATTTCTCCAAAGCATTTTGATACTTCACTAAGTGTTGGTGGAAGTATGAATTTAAGTTCAGGTAAAAAACAAGAACGTGTAGCCTCTGGAGTGAAAGGAAGTTTCAAAAGAAGAGGAACTGTCGCTATTCCAAAATTTGCAGTTGATCCAAGTACTTTTAAACCGGACTCTCCTGCAAAAGTTCAAGCTGGGATGAAAGTCTTGCATCTGAGATTTGGCGAAGGCCGAGTGATTAGTATTGATGGTGCAGTTGATAATCGAGTTGCGACGATTATGTTTCAAGGGATTGAAAGTCCTGAGCGGCGCATCATGTTGAAGTATGCGAAGTTGCAAATATTGTAAACTCCTGTCCCCTAAAGGGGAACGATTTGGGAAAAATTAATCTTAAATTAATAAAGCCTTCTTTCAATTGAAAGAAGGCTTTATTAGTTTTAAATGACCTTAATTTTATCGCTCTTTTTATTTCTACTTTAAGACTCTAAAATGATTACAGAATTATCGTCGTATACTCTGGTGGGGAGCCAAGGATTGAACTGTTTTAGCATCAGGTGGCTTGCGAAGCAAAGAGGAAAAGGAAATACGAGTTTTCAAGCCTAGGATTTTTTGTTTCTTTTTGGGCTTATGCCAAAAAGAAAAAGCACCACTTTGGGATTTCTCAAACAAAATTGATTCGCTAAACTTTCAAATTAATTTAGAGTCTTGAAGTAGAATCAGGAGACAGTTTTTTTTTTAATAAAATTCTTGTGTCGAATTTTTTAATTATTTCATATCTTTCATTGCTGATTTCAGGAAGCCAACCTTCCTCGATATAGTAATAATCGAAGATTTCATTTTTTGAAAGTTGCTCTAACCTGATCATATCTACTTGATCTTCTAGTTGCCATATTTTTTCATAATAATGAAAGGAGGGAGAATTAAAAGCACGAACTCCGAAAGTAACCTGCTTCTCAGGTTTTTCATTTTCCAAAAAATAAGTAATCACATCTTTTGTATTCGTATCAAACCACCATTCTCGAACTGTAAAAGTATTGGCGCATTTTGAGAAATGAAATGAATAAGCAAAAAGTGGGGTTAAACAAATCGCTAATTGCAGCCATTTCTTTTTATTGAAAAAGCTAAAAAAGAAAAGTGGAAGTATGGAAAAAAGAGGAAAGAAAATCAAAGCTGTTCTATCTGCAAGAAAAGGTGTTTCTAATAAATGAAGCTGTGCGATGGTACTCCAACAGGCAACGGTAAATAAAATACCGAAAGTTAGCCCACCCGTAAATATATTGTTATTGTTTTTTGAAAATAGTTTTATAGCAGAGTAAATTATCACACTCAAATAAACTACGATTGCTATTCCGACTAAAACTTCTGGGAAATCTATTCCAAAATATTTTTTCCCAAAGAGACTTTGGTTGACTAAAGAGAGGATTGTATCATTATAAAAACTTCCTTTTTCTCCATAAAATTCATTGTTCGCTCGAACTCTAGAAATAGGATAAGCTAAAAGCGCAAACAAAACTAAACTGGTTAGAATAGCTGAAATATTTTTTTTCAAAAGGTAAAATAGAAATGAAGTATCCATTTTGTTTTTAAAAAAGTCTCGAAGAAAAATAAAATTAAAAGCGACGATCAATGCTAAAAAATAATTCAGCGCAATCAAAATACTGTAAACTGAAAGTCCTGCAAGAATAAATGACCAATTGACATGTTTATTTTTTTTATCCTGAATGTAGCGATACAAATAAAACATACTTCCCATCATCAGTCCCCAACTTAAACTATATCCACGAGCCAATCCAAAGAAATCTATAAAGTATGGATTGAGGTGCAACAAGACAATTCCGCAAATGATTACGATGGTTTGATTACTGATCGCTCGAATTAATTTGAAGGAAAAAAGAATATATAAAAGATGCCCAAGCAAGGCTGGAAGCCGAACTGAAAAATCAGAATCACCTAAAATCCAAGTACTCAATCGAATTAATAATGTATTTAAAAAATGATTATTTGTGTTGACTGGATTATTGAGGAAAACATCTTTTAGTGGAATTTGAACATAAACTAAAAATGTAGTTGCTTCATCAATCGTCATCGGAATTTTTACCGCTCGAATGGTCGAGTAGGAGAGAAGTAGGATTCCTGCAATCCAAAAAATGATCTGATGTAATTTATCTTTTGACAAAGTTGAAGTCATTTTTATTTCTTAGAAAGATTCCGTGTTTTGAGTCAGTTTAAAGTTGAAATCAACACTTCCTTCGGTCGTTTTTGATTCCAACTTTAAGCTGACCACGAAATTTGTCTAAGAAGGTAATTTTTTTGCAAAATATAAATTACTTTTGGATTCAAAGAATGAACGCAAAATAGATTTTCCAAAATGAATATTCAAAGTCGTACAAAGTTAGTGAAAGAAGCTGCCTATAAATTAGGTTTTGAATTCGTAGGCATTGCCAAGGCTGAAAAAATGGAAGAGGAATCTCGAAATTTGGAAGAGTGGTTGAAGAATGGAATGCATGGAAAAATGCAATACATGGAGAACCATTTTGAAAAAAGGACAGATCCGACTAAATTAGTTGAAGGAGCAAAATCCGTAATTACATTGTTATATAATTACTTTCCTGCCGAGCAACAAGAAGATTCAACTGCTCCAAAGTTAGCAAAATACGCTTACGGAAAAGATTACCATTTTGTCATCAAGGACAAATTAAAAACGTTTCTAGAAATTATTCGAACAGAAATTGGAGAAGTAGATGGAAGGTGTTTTGTGGACTCTGCCCCTGTTTTAGAAAGAGATTGGGCTAAGCGAAGTGGGCTTGGATGGATTGGGAAAAATACTTTATTGATTCATCCAAAACAAGGTTCTTTCTTTTTTTTAGCGGAGTTGATTATTGATTTAGAGTTGGAAGCAGATGGCCCGATTAAAGATTATTGTGGACGTTGTACTCGTTGCATAGATGCTTGTCCAACGGAAGCGATTTCGCCAGAAGGATATATTCTGGATGGCAGTAAATGCATTTCATATTTCACCATTGAATTGAAAGAATCTATCCCCGAAAGTTATCTAGGTAAGTTTGAAGATTGGATGTTTGGCTGTGATATTTGTCAAGATGTGTGTCCATGGAATCGTTTTTCCAAAAAGCATAATGAACCAGAATTTGATCCACATCCTGATTTGTTAAAAATGAAAAAAGAAGATTGGGAGGAAATGACCAAGGATATTTTTCAAAAAATATTTAAAAAGTCAGCGGTGAAGAGGACCAAATTTGCAGGACTAAAAAGGAATATTGATTTTCTTAAAAAGTAGAAAATCGGTTGACGGTAAACCGTTTACCGTCAACCGAAAAATAAAAGGGTTGTTAGTTTCTTTGAACTAACAACCCTTTTGTTTTATCGGAAAAGAAAACTATCAAGCTACCGCTTTAAAGCTAGGTAGAACATTTATCTCTAACCAAAAATTAGTGGTCGCTCGAATAATTTTGCTGAACTCACCAATATCTTCTGGCTTTTTGATACAAGCATTTGCTCCATATTCGTAACAAGAAATAATTTTACCATAATCATTTGAAGAGGTAAAAACTACAATTGGAATTTTTCTCAAAACCTCATCATCATAAAACTTCTTAAGGATATCCATTCCATCAATTTTAGGCAAATTAAGATCTAAAAGAACTAACCCTAAATCTTCAATATTGTCATTTTCGAAGAAATCAAGCAATTCTTGACCATCCTTTACAATAGTTATTTCAGCATAAAGATTAATTTCTTCAAAAGCAGATTTGATTAATTCCAAGTCAGCTAGATTGTCTTCAGCAATGAGAATTTGTCTTACTCGTTTCATAGAGCGTTTTTTTTTAATTTACATGATTAGTTTTTATTGTAAATGTCTGATAGACAATCATTTACGAATAAAAAAAAGTTAATTTTTTGGATTAATATTGGATTTTCTAATAGGAAGGAGACTGATAAAAGATAATATTAGGAAGTTTCCAATTTGTAAAATGATATAATACAAAGGTTATTCCACTTATTTTTTCGAAGTATTGTAAAGGTGAAAACTGGTAGGTTATAGGGAGATTAAATGAGTTGTTTAAAGGGGATGGAAATAAAATTACTCTTCGTTTATATTCGACTCTCGAATAATATAAAGTGGTCGATCACGAATATTATGATTCATCCGACTTAAATATTCACCAATAATTCCAATGGCAATCATCTGAATTCCGCCAATAAATAAAATCGCAATCATTAAAGATGTCCAACCAGGAACGGAGTTTTCCCAAACGAACTTAGCAAGCAAAGCATAAATTGCTACAAAAAAAGCAATGACTGAAACTATGAATCCAAAGTAAGTTACGATCTTTAAAGGCACGTCTGAAAAGGCAGTAATTCCATCAAGTGCGAAGTGCAACATCTTACGGTAAGTGTAACCGGTGGCTCCTGCTTGGCGCTCTTGGCGATCGTATTCAACAAAGGTTTGGTTAAATCCAACCCACGAAATCTGTCCACGGAGGTATTTATTTTTCTCAGGCATTTCTCGCAAAACTTCCACTATTTTTTTATCAATCATTCTAAAATCACCAGTATCGACGGGGATCGAAATGGAAGTCATTTTTGCCAAAAGACGATAGAAAATTCTTGCAGTCCAAAGTTTTAAAAAGCTCTCCCCCTTTCGGTTTTTCCTTTTTGCATAAATCACTTCGAAACCTTCCTTTCGTTTTTGATACATTTCTGCAATCAATTCCGGAGGGTCTTGAAGGTCAGCGTCAATGATCACGACTGCGTCGCCAATAGTTTTGTCGAGGCCTGCGGTGACTGCAATTTGGTGGCCGAAGTTTCGACTAAAATCAATGTACTTGACTGATTTATGTTTTTTAGATAATACTTTGATCAAACCAATCGAAGCATCTTGACTACCGTCATTGACAAAAATCAATTCGTAAGTAACACCCAAATTTTGCATGACCTGCGAAAGCCGATCGTACAAATTTTGAATATTTTTCTCTTCGTTAAAAACTGGAATGATTACAGATATATCCATATTATTTTTGTTCTACTGTTTTGACTGTTTTCGCTTCGCTAACTATTTTATTGTTCAACTGTTTTTACTGTTAAAACTGTTCGTCAAAAGAGTGGTACAGTAGAACAGTTTAACAATTGGCGAAGCAAAAACAGTCGAAACAATTATCCCTTTACTCGTTTAATTTTAGCTCCAATTGCATTCAATCTTTTATCAATATTTTCATATCCTCGATCGATTTGTTGAATATTTCGGATGACACTTTTTCCATCGGCAGAAAGTGCAGCAATCAATAGTGCTACTCCCGCACGAATATCTGGCGAAGTCATTTCAATTGCTCGCAATTGAGATTTTCGATTCAAACCAATCACCGTCGCTCGATGTGGATCACAAAGAATAATTTGTGCGCCCATGTCAATTAATTTATCAACAAAGAACAATCTACTTTCAAACATCTTTTGATGAATCAAAACACTTCCATTCGCTTGCGTCGCCAGCACCAAAATAATCGAAATTAAATCAGGCGTAAACCCAGGCCAAGGTGCATCATAAATTGTCATGATCGAACCGTCAATAAAACTTTGAATCGTGTAAGATTTTTGTTTTGGGATAAAAATATCGTCGCCTTTGATTTTAAATTTGACACCTAATTTTCTAAAAATAGAAAGTGTGTTTCCCAATTGATCGACGCGGCAATCTTTGATTGTAATTTCAGATTGAGTCATTGCAGCCAATCCGATAAAACTTCCAATCTCAATCATGTCAGGCAAAATTCTATGCTTCGTTCCGCCTAAATCATCGACTCCTTCGATGGTCAAAAGGTTAGATCCGATCCCTGAAATTTTTGCGCCCATGTCATTGAGCATTCTGCAAAGTTGCTGCAAATAAGGTTCGCAAGCAGCATTGTATATGGTGGTCGTTCCTTTTGCTAAAGCGGCAGCCATGACGATATTAGCAGTTCCAGTCACAGAAATTTCATCCATGAGGATGTAAGTTCCTTTTAGTTTTTTGGCTTCGAGGAAAAATTTCTCGCCTTGGTATTTGAATTTTGCACCTAGTTTTTGAAAACCTAAAAGGTGAGTATCTAATCTTCTTCGCCCAATTTTATCGCCACCAGGTTTTGGTAAACTTGCTCTGCCAAATCGCGCTAGCAAAGGGGCAATCAACATTACTGAACCTCTGATTTTTTTAGCATCTCGTTGAAACTCTTCAGAATGATAAAAGTCTAAATCAATTTCATCTGCTTGAAATGAAAAAGCGTTGGCCTTGATTTTTTTAACTTTCACGCCTAAACCTTTCAACAAACTTAACAATTTCCGCACGTCCAAAATATCTGGAACATTGCTGATGGTCACTTTTTCTTTGGTTAAAAGTACAGCGCATAGAACTTGTAGCGCTTCGTTTTTTGCTCCTTGAGGAGTGAGGGTTCCTTTGAGTGAGATGCCTCCTGTTACTTCAAATGATTCTTGCATGTTTTATTTTTTATGCAATGATAAAGACTAAAATCTTGATCACCGCAGTCTATCTATTTTTCGCAAGCAAAATTATAATATTCGCAGGAGTATTCTTTAAATAACGGTTTTTTTTCAAAAAAAATAGTTGTTACGATAAATTAGTCAATGACCAATTTTCCATTTCCTAACAATACATTTCCATTTTTTATTGTATAAAAATAAATACCGCCAGAAAGATTTTTTTTATAAAAAATAAAAGTATCACTAGCCTGTGTTTCTTCCCGAACCATTTTTCCCATCACATCAAAAACTTGGAGGTTGATATTTTTAAGGTTAGAACTTTCGATTTTAAAAGTAGTTTGAGAAGTCATTGGATTAGGAAATACTTCTATGTTGTGATGAGATAAATTATTTTTTATAGAAGTTGTTCCCCCGATTTTTTTGAGTAGCATTCCTTCCGGGGCAGCTCCAGCTAAAATATATCCACCATCAGGAGTAGGTTTTATTGAAGCGATTTGTTGGTTGAGAGGAGTAAAATTTTCAGACCAAATTTCTTCCCCAAGATTATCTAATTCTATAATAAATCCATTTTGGCTAGATCCCCAGAATGTTTGAAGTGCACCAACTGCAACAAAATTTCCATCAGACTTTAAAATAATATTGGAGACATGGTGCAATGCATTACCTGATAATATTTTTGTCCATTCTCCATTTCCGAGGGAGTCAGTTTTAAAAACTAAAGGTAAAAAACTATTAATTCCTGATGTTACACCTCCAACAATATAGCCTCCGTCAGAAGTTTGTTGGACAGTAAAGCCATTATCAAAAGTGGAAAATTCGTAATTTTTTGTCCAATCTAAATCTCCTTCAGGGCTAATTTTAAATAAAGCAACTTTTGAATTTAAACGTCCTGAAGCAATAAAACCTCCATCGCTAGTTTCGGAAATCGTAAACGGGTTTCCACCACCCAGTTGAGAATGATATTTTTTCCAAATCAAATCTCCTTCTACGTCAAATTTCAATAGAGTGAAAACTGGATCTGATCCAATCCAAGAATAACCACCTAGCAAGTAATTTCCATCAGAACAAACGATCCCAGAATTGATAACATGCGAAGTATCGCTTTCGTATGTTTTTTCCCAAATAGAATTACCCAAAGCATCTATCTTTCGAAAATGAGGTAGGCCGAATTTACTACTTCCCACAATGATTTCTTGGTTGGGTAATTCCTCAACAAAAAGTATTTCTTCATTAATCACATCACCTTCACTATAGGTATGTTGCCACATTACACTTCCTAATTGATCCGTTTTTACCAACCGCAAATAATGTCGAATAGCTCCAGTTGGTAAATCAACCTCGCCTGCCAAAAGATAACCTCCTTCAGCAGTCACATCAACTTCAAATCCAAGACTGAGTCCTAATCCAAACATAGTTGAGTCAGCAGGAAATACTTTATCCCAGCCTTGCGCATTAATTGAAATAGGTAAAAAGAAAACGAGAAAGAAAACTAGATTTTTCATGAAATATTTTTTACAAAAAAATAAAAAAGCTCTTACAAAAAGATAGACGCAAGATTAATTTGAAGAGTTGGGCAACAGGGAAAGAAACAGTTTTTAACTTATTAAAAGTACTCAAAAAAATCCCTATCCTCAATCAAATTGAGCATAGGGATTTTTAGTTCCGCCTTTTTTTTTAAAGGATTATTGAGTTCTTTTTTGAGGAGCAGCTTTCATACGGTTTTAAAAAAAGGATCCGCTACTCTTCAGAATTGACGGTCGTAGCGGAGTTGTTTCCAAACTTAGTATTCCGCAAAAGATGTTCAATTCGCTCCATGAACTTTCGCTTACTGGTAGATGGTGCATGAATAAAACCTTCGACATAAAGTAATTGATCATTCACTTTATCATGAATCAAATATCCAATAAATGGTCCACCCATGAAGTCATTTACCAAATCCCAGACGCCTCGAACTTCTACCGCATAGCTTCCATGAAGTTCCATTGGAATAGCAAACATAGGTAAGTCTACATCGTTCGTTCGCATGTAGGCACCGGCCACGTTTGTGGTGACATATTTTTTTCCAAGAGAATCTCGAATGTCGCGAATTCCTTCTTGAGTAAATTGAGCTTGACTAGTGTAAGGTAATTTATGAATGAAAATATTGGCACTTAATTTCGTCGTTTCTTTTCGTAACCAGATGGTATTTTCTTCATCAATAGCCACAAAGTATTCTTGTGGAATATGCATTTGAGCACCCATTTTTTCCTTGATCGTATTTTCTACAGCTATATTTCGACCTTTGAGGTAGGTGTAATTTCCAATCTGAGATTGATCAAAATCATGAACTCGTTTGGCAATATTTGGGAAACTTGATTTGATATTTTCGGATAATGCTTGTTGTGAATTTCCAAAAATAAAAGTGACTAATTGTCCTCTTGCCCATTTATTTTGTCCGACGACCGTATGAAATTTTGGATCTGTTTTAGCGCGATCTACTTTTTCAGGACCGAGATCTTTTTGGATGATTTTATTGGTTTCAGAATGTACGTCTTGGAAATTTCCTAAAAAGACAAAAGTTCTTAAGTCTCTCAACATTCGATCATTCGTCAATTGTGCAGGCGTTAAATGCCGAAGGTCAAACATTGGCTCAGGTTGCGGCAAAAGCAAATAAGCAGATCCAAAATAATAGCGCATAGAATCGCCTGCCATTCCTTCCCAAACATTGTCATCTGCTACGACTACAATTTCACTTGTTTTCCCAATCGCTCCTGACATCGGCGGACGATAAGTGGAGTTGGAATCAGAGGCACAAGAAGTGAACATGACCAAGCATCCTGCAACAAATGAAAGACATTTCCAGAGATATGATAAATTAGTATTTGAATCTTTTTTGTAATTCATTTCAACGACATTTTTTCAAAATTAAAATAATTCCTTCCTTTTTTTTAACTATAAACAAGATGCAAAGGAAGTTGTTTTTGGCGCACTCTTTTTTAATGGTTAATGATTAACGGCGAATTGTTAACACCATTTTGGGAACATTAACCGTTCACCATTAACAATTCACCGTTACCTAAGCTTTTCTTTAAATTTTCGTTCGCTCACTCCTTTGAGATGTTTTAAACTATATTCAAATTGAGGTTCGCTATTTTCTTTTTCAAAAAAAATATTTTCAAACTTATCTTGGGGAGTTAATGAAACAGGAAATTCTAACCGGAAGGTTGCGGTAGTTCCATCGTCTTCTTGTTTGAAAAAATAAAGTGCATCACCACTTTTACCAGGATCGTCATAATCGAAGTGAACGAGTATTTTTTTGTTAGGAATACTTTCGATTATTTTTAATTGGCCATTGCCCAGTTTTTCACTTTCCCAGCGAAGACCTGCATCTTTTCCAAAAGTCCAATTGCCGAAATCTGTTTTCCAAGTTGGATCAAGGTTAGCGAAGTAGGACCAGTCTTCCCAATTTTTTAAATCATTGATTTGTTGAAAAACAACGTCGACTGGAGCGTTGATGTGAATGGATTTTTCAACGGTATATTTACTAGGAAGGAAAAAAGAAAGGACGACCATAGTTGCCACTAAGGCAATGATTCCAAAAAATATATTTTGTAAGATTTTCATCATTTGCTGGAGGTTTGAAGTTTTTTTGATAAAAGTTCAACGAGGCAAATATAATGGACTTAATTATGAATGATAAATTATGAATGATGAATGTGTCGAAAACTATTTAGAAATAAAATGGAAAAGATAGATTGGAATTTGAGCTTGAGCTTGCGAAGCGGGAGCTTCGTTTGTACAAAAAAATCAGCCGTCCAATTACCCTGGACGACTGATTACAATAAATTTAATTTTCCCTCTTTTGGGAAAACCAATTCTGACAACAGCTTCTTTATTAACGGTTAATGTGAATGGTTAACTGTTAATTTTTATCGTAGGCTGACATTCTAAGTCAGGTGTTTTTTCTAATGTATCTGATGCCTGACTTGATAAGTCAGGCTATGTGAAATTATCGAATAACGGAAACGGGCATTTGCGAATCGTAAATTCCGGTTAAAGTTGGCGACTGTGCATTACCGGTGTAATTTCTTACTTTCTTAAATACATAATCATATAGTTCTTGAATCGTTACAATTTTATTTTTATTCTTATCTGCTTCCCCTTTTAATCCTCTGATTAAGTAGTGACTGAAAATCCCTTGACGCAATCCTTGATCTTCCAATGAATATTCTTCCCCTTTTGATGACATCAATAATGCCGTTCCTCCAGTAGAATTATCAAATGCAGAATAGTATTTTTTCAAAGTACTTTCGAGCGGTGCCGTTCGCATGGCAGTCAAAGTCCCTGAGTGACATGCATCGGCCAGACAAAGTTTATGCTTCGCTTTTGATTCGTTAAAAATAGCTTTGATATCTTCATGGTTCACTTTATTATTGAATCCATCAAAGTCAACTGGCAAAAATGAACCAGGTAATCCATGCCCTGAAAAATATAAAATCACCACATCATTTTCATCAGCTCGAAGAAAAACATTTCGCATCGTTCGCAAAATATTTCCACGAGTCGCATCTTCATCAATCAAAACTTTGATTTGATTGTCAGGCAATGCACCACCTTCTGGACTTTTCAAAAAAGCATAAGTGTGGTAAGCATCGTCATCAGTATATTTCAAAACAGGCATATGTTGATACCTTGCTACTCCAACTACAACTGCCCAAATTTTTACGCTAGCACTTTGATCGACTTCTACATATTCATTTCCAACAGGCGTATCACCACTTTCTAATTCTTTGATTACATTTCCATTATTCCAAAGTGCTCCGAGCACTCGTCCATGTTTGTAGTACATAATTCCCTCGCCGTGAGGAGCATGATTTTCCCAGCCACCTACATATTTATCATCATTGGAATAAAAACAAGTTCCTTCGCCATGAGGATATCTATTTTTAAAAGTACCCACGTAACGACTTCCATCTGAATAAGTAAACTTTCCATGACCACTCATACAATCTGATTTATTGCAATCACGAAGCGCCTTGTCATTTGCATTGGCTTCTGAATTGGAAGGAAAACTGGAAGTGGTAGTTGACTGATGATCATGATCATTTTGAGCAACAGTTGAACTTCCTCCATTTTGATCATCAAGGAAATTATCATTTGCCCAAACACCCACGAAGGCAGTTCCATTAGCTTCTGTCATCGTTCCGTGACCATCTCGTTGGTTATTTTTCCAAGCACCGACAAATCTAGATTTGTCTTGATAAATCATCGTCCCCTCGCCATGCATTTTTCCATTTCTAAAATCACCGACATATTTTTTCCCATCAGAGAAAAGAAATTTCCCTTTTCCAGCAATGACATCTTCTGACCAATTCCCTTCATAGCGACTTCCATTTCTAAATTCCATAGTTCCCTTACCGTTCATTTTTCCTCTCTTGAAGTTTCCTCGGTAGGTATCTCCGTTGGCATAAACCATTTTCCCTTTTCCCTCTCGGTATTGCTCGACCCATTGGCCAAAATATTTATTTCCATTGCTAAAATACAGCGCTCCGTCGCCATTCATTTTACCACCTTTAAATGTACCAATATATTTAGCGCCACTCGTGTACATAAAAGTACCTGTGCCGTTAAAACAATCTCCTTTAATACATTGTGCTGTTGAAGTCTGAAGAAAAGCGATGGAAATCATCACTACAATACAAATTAATCGTCTCATGCCTTTAGATTTTATATCTGCAAAAATGCAGGTGAATTAGGTTGAACCAAAAATAAAATTATGTATTGTAAAATTTCCTTATGTTTTAAAATCTTTTTGGAAAGTGAAGCTTTATTCTTTTTGAAGTATAAATTAGAATTGCGTATTATAAACTAAATTATAAATCTAATATTGTCTTATTTTTTTCATTTTAAAAAATTATTAGCGGAAAAGAATTGTTTATCTTTACTTTTGGTTGATTTCTATCAAAACCGAGTTTAACATACAATATTTTTTATTGTTATTAGACACATCCTGTGGCCAAGCTAAAATTGGAATTTAAAATGACTAACGGAAGAGTAAATTTCGACTTTAGCTTGACTTACAGAAGCAGGATTTGGTTAAAAACTTTTTATTAATTTAAAACTTAGGAAAATGTTCAAGAATTTTTTATTCGTAATGACTACTATTTTAATCTTTGCAGCTTGCGGTGATACACCTAAATCTGCTGAACAAGTAGCAAAAGAAAAAGCTTCAGATCAAATCTTTGGAGAAAAAATTACTTCAGACAATGCACTTACATTTACAGACTTGTTGAATAAAATGGATCAACTAGATTCAATCGAAACAAAGGTTACTGGAACGGTAGAAAGTGTTTGTAAAAAGAAAGGATGTTGGGTAAATATCGTTTCGGATGATGGTCGTGAAATGTTTGTAAAGTTTAAAGACTATGGATTTTTCTTACCGAAAGATTGTGAAGGACGAAAAGTAGTTATGGAAGGAAAAGCCTTTCGAGAAGTTACTCCTGTAGATGAATTGCAACACTTAGCTGAAGACGGTGGCGCTTCAAAAGAAGAAATTGCAAAAATAACAGAATCTAAAGAAGAGCTTAAGTTTATGGCTTCTGGTGTAATGCTTTTGGCAGAGCAAGAGGTTAAAAAAGAAGTTGAAAAGAAGCAGTAAAAAAACTGTTAAACTGTGTTGCTTCGCTACTGTTTTATTGTTTTGGTGAAAGTACATTTTGGCTAACAATACAGCAATTGCGAAGCAATACAGTTTAATCGTAAAACAGTTTTTTTTACTCAAAACTTTCGATCTAGTTTTTTTTTCGAAAAAAAAATAATAAATTAAGGCTTCATAGGGTTGTTATTTTATTGTTTTATTTTTTCAATACTATATGGACTACAGAGCTGCAAAATTATTTATTTTAAGAAAGATGGGAAGTGAGTTAACGAATAAGCTCACTTACCATGGTATGCACCATACTCTTGATGTGTTAAAAATAACGAGTGAACTCTGCGAGGCGGAAGATATTTCTCAAAAAGAAACTAAACTACTCAAAACTGCGGCACTTTTTCATGATTGTGGTTTTACAGAAACCTACATGAATCATGAGGAGAAAGGCTGCGAAATCGCTGAAAATAACTTACCTCAATTTGGTTATTCCGAAGATGATATTAAACTAATCTGTGGAATGATCATGGCGACCAAAATTCCTCAAGCTCCTAAAAATTTATTGGAAAAAATTATTTGCGATGCAGATTTAGATTATTTAGGTCGAAATGATTTTTATAAAATAGGAAATACTTTGTTCGAAGAATTTAAAGAATACAAAGTGATCTTGGATGAAGAGTCTTGGAATCGCTTGCAAGTAGGATTTATCGGAGGGCATAATTATTTTACGGAAACAACTTTAGTAAGAAGAGAATCTAAGAAGCAAGAATATTTGCAAGAGCTAAAAGAATTGGTGGCGAGCTACGAAAATGAATAAAATGGAAATGGGTGGCAGCGTTTGAGAGGTGATAATCGTAATACTAGTGGTTAAAAACTCATCAATCTATAAAAGGTGCAGCCCCTTTCTACTCTCACTAGTTTTTAATTTTTACAAATTGTTTTGACATTAATTATGTAAAATTTAAAAAAAGGGGCTGCATTCTTTTTTTCGACAAAAATCTTTCCAAATACATTTATTATATATTTAATATCAAAAATGAACTTCATTTTTGTAAACGACGAAAGCCCTTGGTAAATTAATTACCAAGGGCTTTTTTGCTAATTGTGAAAAATTAACTAAGGCGTAATCTTTGACATGTATTACTGATTCCAATTATTCCGAAGAATAAAAAAGCTGTAAGAGAAGGACTCGAACCTTCACGAAGCGATTAGTGCCGTTCTAGAACGGCATTTATTTCTGATTCTTCACCCCCGAGACAAGGGGGCATGGCTGCCTGATTTCATCACCTTACAGTATATTAATTTTTCAAAAGGATAAATTTGTCGTTACAAATTTATGAGCTGTAAGAGAAGGACTCGAACCTTCACGAAGCGATTAGTGCCGTTCTAGAACGGCATTTATTTCTGATTCTTCACCCCCGAGACAAGGGGGCATGGCTGCCTGATTTCATCACCTTACAGTATAT
>Ga0209712_10001504_pt1 | contig 19792 bp, 17 predicted proteins | sample ArcOceMetagenome_FD_187443 | JGI IMG/M metagenome (GOLD analysis project Ga0209712, IMG submission 187443) | Marine eukaryotic phytoplankton communities from Arctic Ocean - Arctic Ocean - Greenland ARC118M Metagenome (SPAdes) (version 2) | ecosystem: Environmental > Aquatic > Marine > Oceanic...
AAGTATAATAATGAGTTGCCTAGTATAAGTAATCAGAAGTTTAACTCTTATTTAAAGGAGATTTCAGCGCTTTTAAGCATAGATAAGAAGTTAACACATCACATTGCTAGAAAAACATTTGCAACTACTGTACTGTTGTTTAATAATGTACCTATGGAAATTGTTTCAGAGTTACTAGGGCATTCAAATATGAATATTACTCAATCTCATTATGGAAAAGTAGTGCAAAAGAAAGTGAGTGAAGAGATTCATAAATTTTATAAAAAATAAAACTAAACCATAGGCATATCTTCTTCCTTGAGTTCAGCTATTTCTAAACCTCTTAAATAAGTTAAACTTACATTTATAGAGGAATGCCCCATAGTTTTAGTAACTGTGTGATTCTGTGTGAACTTAAAACTTGGAGAAAATTTTTTAGATATAAAATCTAAACCCTAGGCATATCTTCTTCAGATAGTTTAAGTAATAATAAATTTCATAAATTAGGGGTATGAAAATACACACGGTGCTAATTATAGTCTTATTTATTGTTTCTTGTTCCTCTGATGAAGAAGAATTACCATTTTATGTTGCAGAAAATGGAGTAACTATTAAAGCAAGGGATTGGGTTTCCGTTGGCACCACTGCAGAACTTAACGGATTAGTATACACTGCTGTTGATTTACCCTCGTTAAAAGAGTGGATTAACGCTGGAAATGACTTAAGTAGCTGGGATGTTAGTAACGTCACAAACATTTCAGCTGGCTTTGGACTAGGGACTGTAAATCCTAATATTAACAATTGGGACGTAAGTAATGTGACAACTATGAGCACATTTTTTTTTGGTAATATTGGCGAGAAATATATTGAAGGGATGGACTTAAGCGGATGGGATGTTTCTAATGTCACTAATTGTAACAGTTTTTTTGGAGGAATAACTAATTGGCCAGAATCTAAAAAACCTAATTTTACAAATTGTAATTCAGATTAGACATATCTTCCTCCTTCGAATGAGAATAATTTACCTTGACGTTTGAATCATTACTTTGACATTCAGAACATTTTCCAATTTAGTATTGAAAATTCTATTACATTTGATTTAAAATTTAAACTATGAAAAAAATATTATTATTAGTATTACCAATTATTATGTTTACCGGTTGTGACCCAGCAAATTTAGAACCACCTATTAATATGGATGGTAAATGGATTTGGGACGCTTTAACAATAAATGATGGTATGTTTATTTATGAAGATGGGATTCGTTACACCTATTACTGGGATGGTGTTACACCTGTTGAACAACTTCAAGAATTATTTAATTCATATGAGGCGGGAGATGGGAATCACATACCAGAAACTAATAATTATACATTTGAAAATGATGTACTAACCGTTGATTTGAATTTTGGTAATGAATTAGTTACTCCAATTACATTTGAATGTGATGGTGGAAAAGCATATTTTGAAACACCAGAATATAGTTTAGTTCGATTAAGCTCTGACTGTAACTAAACCCTAGGCATATCTTCTTCCTTTAACTTAGCTATTTCTAAACCTATTAAGAAGGTTAAACTTACATTTTTTATTGGAATTTGCACTAGTTATCAATTCGTTCTATCTTTACTTCAAAATAACTAGATTATGCCCACACTCGTCTTCGCTAAATTCGCTATTAACGACCACGTAGGATATTCACGCTATGTTGAGCTTGCTACACCTATATTTGTGCGAGAAAAGGTAATAATTCACGCATCCGATGAAGAGCCGCAAGCTTTGTCTCCTGATATGCAAGCCGATAAGGTTGTGCTTCTTGAATTTAGAGACCACTCTCATTTTAAGCATTTCTTTTCACAGGTTGATTATATAGAAGCTGCGAAAATTCGTGATGCAGCTTCAACTATTTCAGCTACAGTTTTTGAACGATTTGAGATGCCTTGAGATTTCATCCAAGTTAGTAATTGATCTTGTGTTTTATTAAGCGTCTTTGAATCCTTATTGATTTTATTAAGAATACCAATACTGTGTCTCAAATAAACCTTCTCAACAAGGTCCATTGAGATTTTTTTTAATTCTGTTTACCACACAGGTTTTTTTCTAAAAACCCAAACTATATGCATCTCTTTTTACTTTAATTCACCGAGTTCTAAACCTCTAAGCTAAACCATTTTAAATTTAATTATCTATAAACCAGTATTATAGGTTAATATTAAATTTATTATATTTGAAAAAAACAAATAGAAAATGAATAAATATTTATTAATAGTATTAATTACTTTGCTTTATTATTCTTGCGAGGACAGTTCTAATATTATTTCTTTTGATGAGATAAAAAATGAATTAACTGAAAATAAAAGAAAGAAAGGTTTTTGGATAGAGTTTAAAACTGTGAGTGGAAAATTTTCAAACAATAATGATAATTCGAAATATTTTCGTGTCGTAAATTATGATAATGGATTTCCAAAAGGGACAATTCGTGAATACTTTCTTAAAGATTCTTTATTATCTAAAAAGTATAATGCAAAAACTTTAAATCCAAATACTGCATATGTTTATAATCCTGAAATATATACAGATACCGTTTATACTTATGATAATTATGGTACTATTTTAGAAAAGGAGTTTTATTTTAATGATTCTTTGGGAACCAAATTTCAAAGCACTTATGACCCCAAAAAAAATTCCCAAAAAAAATTGTTGCTTTTGACTAAAATGTCATCTGAATTTAAAAATAGAGTTACTAAGCTCAATAGTTTAAGTAAATATATTTCTTCAAATAATTTAAAAAAATGGAAATCAATAGGCGGAAAATCTAAAATTTCAGCATCAGAAAGCTTACTAACACTAAATGATTTTAATGGATTTGAACAATCTTTAAGTTATAAAATTTTAATATTAGATAGTATTATTCAATCTGCTGAAATTTCGAAGAAAAAAAGAATTGCACAGGGTTCTTGGAGTTTTAGAAACAAAAAAGAATTATATGGACCTCTGTATTATACAAGTGGATATCCAGCAGCATATAAAATTAAAATTACAAAAAATAGTCACTTGAGAGGAGTTAATTATTCTATTAATTTCGTGGATATTATTTCGGAGGGTAGCATTGGGGATTCAGATTTTGATGTTCAAATCAATCAAGTAAAGGACTAAAAAAATTTAAGTCTGGTAGTAGTCAAAAACTTATTTTAGGTACACAAGGCGGAATTCAATTCCAACAAAGAAAATGGCAAAGTGGAAAATACACCAGATTTGGTAACTTCAAAAAAACACCGTCAAGTTGGAAAGTAGTTAATTATAGAAATGCTAATGATGATATCATAAACGGATTTAAGAAAGGGAATAAAGCTTATTTGTTTATTAAAGGCACAACTTATGTTTTAAATCTTAAAGGGTTTTCTCAAGCTCTGAAAAAAATTAAATAATTTTTTTCAGAAAATAATATTTATTTATAAAACCATCTTACCTCCCCAAATATGAAAAGATTATTTAGAAGATTATACATGTTTTTTTTAAGGCTTATTCAAAAAAAATAATATAGAATTAACCTCTCTAAACCATAGGCATATCTTCTTCTTTCAATTCAGCTATCTATAACTCTCTTAAGTAGTTTAAACATACAAACATTAATTAATAATAGAATCAAACATAAAATACAATGAAAAAAAAATATCTTTCAGCAATTCTCTTCTTATTTTTTTTATCAAACGAAGTTAACTCTCAGACTATTACCTTTTTTGATTTTACAGGCAGTATGTCAAGCTATAATATTGCGGATGTCCAGAAAATTACATTTGGATACAGTGGTTATGTTTTTTTGTTTTTTAATGATGGAGAAACAATAACAATCCCTTCAGATGAGTTTAGAAGTTATCAATATAATCAAGGTGTCTTAAATATCGATGATTTTAATACGAGTTTAAATAACCTCGAATTGTATCCAAACCCAACGGAAGATCTTATTAAACTTCATTTTATTGCACAGTCTACTTTTCCGTATAGTTATATAATTTATGATATTAACGGTAGTAAAGTAGTGAATAAAAATATTGGCTTGGTAAGCGGCTCTTATACAGAACAAGTCTCGCTTACTAAATTCTCTTCAGGAATTTATTTTTTAGTATTGGAAAATGGTAAAAATAGAATCTCAAAAAAAATAATAAAGAAATAAAATCAGCATGAAAAATTTATACATACTCTTTTTTCTTTTACTGTTATCGCAGGTTTGCTTTTCACAAGTTTTAGAAATAACTCATCAATCTAATGGAACCGTTCTTCAGTTGCCTATTGAATCCATAGACAGCGTAAAGGTTAATGAATACAATAATTATTTTTTAAAAACAGTGTATCAAAACAATGGAAACATACTAGGTATTGCGTTACAAGATATAGACAGTATATCTTATGTGATTCCAGATATTACTTCATTACCCACATTGATTACGATAGCGCTTTCACAAGAAACCTCAAACGCTGTATTTTCCGGAGGCATAGTTCTCTCAGATGGAGGTTCTCCAGTTACCCAACGAGGAGTTTGTTGGAACACTTCAGTAAATCCTACGCTTGCAAATAGTTTTACAATAGACGGAGAAGGAACAGGGAGCTATACTTCGCATGCCATTCCCTTAGACGCTGCTACTTCTTATTTTTTAAGGTCTTATGCAACCAATGAAAACGGTACTGCTTATGGAAATCAATTAACTTTTACAACAGCGAGTTCAAATCAGGGTGCCGATTTACCCGAAGTTGTAACTGGCGAATTAGTATACGAGGACGGCTTGGTCGCTTTAGGTGCTGGTACGGTAACAATTCCTTCAGGAACCGTATCTGCCAAAGGACTTTGTTGGGCTATTGGAGCAACTCCAACAATAAACTCTAGTCACTCAGTTGAAGGAGCTGGAACAGGCGATTTTACCAGCTCAATAGCAAACCTTCAAGTTAATACGCTATACAGGGTGAGAGCCTATGCAACAAGCGATGCAGGAATAACTTATGGAGATGAAGTGCTTTTTAGAACAAACGACTTTCCTAGTATTTACAGTTCATCTGTGTACAATTATTTAGAAAATAACACAGTATCTCTAGTAATGGCTGTAGATTTTGATGGGAACTCCGAAATCACGGAACGTGGTGTTTGCTGGTCTACAGAATGGGACGGGCCTCCAACGATAGATGATTATGTTTCCGCAATTGGTTCCGGTGAAGGGACTTTCCATAAAACCTTCACCAATTTAGATCCTGCAAATGTTTATTACTTTAGACCTTATGCAACCAATGGTATTGGAACTTCTTATGGAGGTGTATCTCCGGTTTCACTTGAGACTAGCATAAACCTAGAAGAGGACATCTATGCGCTTCTCTATAAAGCGGGTAACAGTCATGATCACTTTGGACAAAAATCAATGGATATTTTTTCTGACATGCTTTCCAGTGATTTAGCTTTAAGCCAAAGTGCTTACGGATGGTATAACAATACTGCAAATTTAGAAGGTACGGTAGGTAGTTCTGCAGATGCTAGATATGCCTATGCTTACTATATGCAAATCATAGACAGAGTTAATCCTCTAGTTACAGCACTTACTCCATTTGGTTCTCTTCCATCTAATGACGAAGACCGATGGGTTTTGGGTCAAGTCTTGGCACTTAGAGGCTATGCTTATTTTTATCTAACTCAGTTTTTTCAAGAAAAATACAACCCAGATGAAATAATATTGCCATTACACACAGGAGGTCAGTATGATAATACTCCTGTTCTAACAAGTACTATCTACAATCAGGTACTTAATGATTTAAACAGTAGTATTAGCTTATTAGACAACTATACAAGTCCAGACAAACTGCATGTAAATAAAACAATAGCCCAAGGTTTATTAGCATATACCTATGCTGCAATGGGCAATTATGCAGCGGCAAAACCTTTAGCAGACGCAGTGATTGCAAGTGGATATCCATTAACTACTGCGAGTGAGCTAGTACATCCAGGAGATCTTTCAGGATTTAATGACGTAAACACACCTTCATGGATTTGGGGTTTAGATATAACTGAAGAAATTGGTTTAGGTTTAGTTTCTTGGTGGGGGCAAATGGACTACTATAGCTATGGTTATCAAGCTTATGGAGATTATAAAGCAATGGATGCTTCTTTATTTGCTGAAATTCCAACGGACGACCTTAGAAAAGGACAGTTTCTAGATGATACTTCATTCTCACAACACTTAATGCCTTTGAATAAGTTTTTCGATGCAGATAGAGAATACGGAGGAACATCTAATATTATAAAAGCGGATTACCTCTTTATGAGAGTAGATGAATTTTATTTATTAAGCGCAGAGTGTGCTACCAGATTAGGCAATGATGCTGAAGCAAGGTCTACAATGATCCCGTTTTTAGACCTCCGGATACCAGATGCAGAGACGATAGTAAATGCGCTTTCTGGAGTCGAACTACAAGATTTTATTTATTTACAAACTAAGATTGAGCTTTGGGGGGAAGGGAAAACATACCTGGCAATGAAACGAAACCAAGCGACCATAACCAGAGGGTCAAATCACCTTTCATTTGTTGGAGAATCTTTTTCTTATGATGCAGACGAATTAACCTTTGATATGGTTTCATTGGAAAGCAATTATTCACCCCCAGCACTAGAATTTTTAAATTGTGGTGGTCTGGTTCAGAACGGAGATGTTCTAGTTTTTCAAGAATCAGTAACAGATTTCACCTTCCAAATTCCTTATGTGACTGATGCTGGAGGTAATTACGAAGCGATGGATATTAATTCATCAGGAGTTCTAGGTTTAACGGCCTCAATAGCTGGAGATTCTTTTAATGAGTTTGAAGGCATGCTAGAATTTACCTTAACAGGAACCCCTCAGTTTTATGGAACTGCTACTTTTCAGATTTTTATAGGGAACAGGAATTGTACTATTTCATTTGAGGTAGTTGCTGTCGAAAACTGTACTGCCTATCCTACCATATTAACAATTAATTTTGATGGAAACCCAGAACAAACGTATTGGAAGCTTTTTAGCACCAGCGATAGTGTAACCCCTTTATTTTCTGGTGGATTGGACGGAAGTTATGACGGAATGACATCCATTCAAATTCCTTTTTGTTTAGAAGACGGAGAGTATGCCTTAACCTTTTTTGATACGAATAATGACGGTATGATTGGTGGTAGTTATAGCTTAGAAGATATTTATGGAACTAAATATGCTTGTGGGGGAAGGTTTACTGAACCAGAATTAACACTGTTTACCACAGGAGTAGATACAGTTCTTAATGATTTAGAAATACAGATTGGTTTAGATTCTTGGCCAGAGGAGGTTTATTGGAGAGTAGAAGATGCAAATGGAAATATCGTAATGGAAGGATCTCCTAATCACCAACCATTTGAAGGAGAGTTTACAGGAATGACTGGTACCTTGATTTTTAAAAAATGTAATCTACCGAGTGGTAATTATCAATTTGTAATACATGATGATTATGAAGATGGAGGAACATCGGTAGTTCTGATTTTAAATGGAAATCAAATAGGGTCCATAGGAGCGTCTAGTTACGGGGCTTCTTCCTCTTTTGATTTTTCAATATAAACGAAGACGATACTAGTTATTTTAGAGACAGTATTATGAGCAACAGTATCTTGCACAAAATGAAGATATGATATAAAGGCAGTGACACAAAGTCACTGCCTTTATTCTTTTACAAACAGTTGGTATTCATATCAAAAAACGAATCTAAACATAAAGAATAGTGTATTTATCGTAACAAGTTTAGACAGATGAATTGCTGACAAAAATGGTAGAATTGATTCGCTATATTCAATACCAAATTCCGATAATATTGCTATGGGATATGTAGAATTTAACAAGGGAATTGAAGCACTTATTATAGGGTGAATAATATTTGAAACGGTACTAGAATTTGATGTTGATTGGCCATTCAACAAAGCTGTTTTCTTAGTGTTAATAAGCTAAAAAAAGACACCTAAATCTCATAAACGCAAAGCGTTCTTGGTCAAAGGAACGTTAACTGAAATTTTACACCAAATTCATAAAAAAGGATTTAATAAGTTATACATAGATGAAGGAGCTAGAATTCAAAACTTTTTAAAAGAAGATCTAATTGACGAAATGGTGATTACAATAATTTCGGTTTTTATTAGGTGGTGGTTCTTTACTATGTACAGAACTTCCAAACGAACTGAAATTTGAATTGATTGAAACAAAAAGATATCTGATTCAACTGACGCGAAATCATTACAAATGAAAAATAATAATATAGAGTTAACCTCTCTAAACCAGAGACATATCTTCTTCTTCTTTTAGTTTTGTTATATTTGTTTTATGAGAAAGTTATTTATTTTAATGTTTTTATCTGCTGGGCTATCAGCTCAATCTGTCTCTAAACAAGTAATAGCACCGCTAGGTGGTACTATTTCAAATGGCAATAACCAACTAAGCTACACTGCTGGAGAGATTGTTATAGGGGGTATGACAGCTGAAGATGGAAGTTTTCAGTTGGGTAATGGGTACTATCCTTCTCTTAACCTTGAAGTTTTAAGTATTGATTCTCCAACAACAAATCTTTTAGTAAAGATATATCCAAACCCAACCAAAGAGTTGATTTTTATAACGCATCCTTCCAGTAATTCTTTTAAAGTCTTTATTTCTGATTTGACTGGTAAAGTATTATTACAAAAACAGGTTGGCAAACAAGATCCCATCAATATAGAAAGGTACCCCACAGGGACGTACCTGATTAATGTAACTACAGAAGACAAAAAAACCAATTCATACAAAATTATTAAGCAATGAAAAACTATCTATCCATTGTAATGCTTCTTTTTTTAGGACTTAGCTTAAAAGCGCAAGCACCTCAGGGGTTTAATTACCAAGCAACAGTGAGAAATGCTAGTGGAGATTTGGTAGTGAATCAAAATGTTAGCTTTAGTTTTGATATTATTCAAGGTTCACAAACTGCAGACCCTACTTACTCTGAAGACCATACATTATTAACAGATGATTTAGGACAAGTATCTCTTGTGATAGGACAAGGAACTCCAACAACTAGTGTCTTTTCAGAAATTGACTGGTCTATTGGAAACTATTATTTAGCAATTGAACTAGATACAGGCAACGGATTTGAGCCTATGGGAACCTCACAACTACTAAGTGTACCTTATGCTATGTATTCTAATAGCTCTGGATCATTACCTCAAGGGATGACACAAGGAGATATATTAATATGGGACGCAACACTTGCCGCTTGGACCATAAGTAATAATTACAATTCATCACCAACAACCATTACAACAATTCCAAGTAGCAATGGGCTTACACAAGATAACCAAAATAATTATTTTGTCTTTACGGGAGTTGGATATGAAATTGAATCTGATGGAGGGTATTCAATTGAGCAAAAAGGTATTGTTTATGATATAAACCCAAATCCAACAATAGAACAATCAACAGTTGTTGATGATGGACTTGGAATGGCTGGTGGTACTAACTTAACGTTGAACCTGGAGCAAAACAGCACGTATTATTACAGAGCATTTGCTAGAAATAGCCAAGGAACAGTTTACGGTGGTAGTTATTCAATTGAAACTGTAAATTTTATTGATAATGATGATGATGATGATGGTGTCTTAAATGATGTTGATGAATGTCCAAATTCAATTTCTGGCGATATTGTAACTGAGTATGGGTGTACAACTGAACAACAACAAGGGAACATTGTTTATCTAGACTCTAATGGGATAACAGTAAAATGCAAACCATGGGCTTTTGTTGGTAATGTGTATACCTTAAATGGTGTTGATTATTGGATTGTTGATGACAGCAATTTTAATCCTGTAGCCAATTTTAATATGTGTACATCCCTAGTCACTAATATGTCTAACGCATTTATAACAAATAGTAACCCTTATAACGGCATAGATGTGACCTCATGGGATACAAGTAATGTGACTAATATGTCACTTATGTTTTATGGTAACTCAGCATTTAACCAAGATATTGGGAATTGGAATGTTAGTAATGTGACTAATATGAATCAGATGTTTAGATACAACTCAGCATTTAACCAAGATATTGGGAATTGGGATACTAGCAGTGTGACTGATATGTCACTTATGTTTTATGGTAACTACTCAGCATTTAACCAAGATATTAGTAATTGGGATACTTCAAATGTTCTTACTATGGCATCGATGTTTTATAACAACTCAGCATTTAACCAAGATATTAGTAATTGGGATACTTCAAATGTTCTTACTATGGCATCGATGTTTGGTGGCGGTGATACAGTTTTTAATAATAATTTAGATGGATGGGTTATTGCCCCAAATGCAAGTGGTATGTTTGGTGGCAACTCTACATTTAACCAAGATATTGGTTCTTGGGATACAAGCAATGTAACCAGCATGATAGGAATGTTTCAATACAACTCAGCATTTAACCAAGATATTGGTTCTTGGGATACAAGCAATGTAACCAGCATGAGAGGAATGTTTGAATACAACTCAGCATTTAACCAAGATATAGGGAACTGGAATACTAGCAGTGTGACTGATATGTCTTTTATGTTTTATAATAACTCAGCATTTAACCAAGATATAGGGAACTGGAATACTAGCAGTGTGACTGATATGTTTAGTATGTTTTATAATAACTCAGCATTTAACCAAGATTTATCTGCATGGAATGTTGTGAATGTTAGTAATTCTGCTAATTTTGATTATAACACGCCACAATGGACATTGCCAAAACCTATTTTTTAAACCATAGGCATATCTTCTTCTTCTTTTAGTTTTGTTATATTTGTTTTATGAGAAAGTTATTTATTTTAATGTTTTTATCTGCTGGGCTATCTGCTCAATCTGTCTCTAAACAAGTAATAGCACCGCTAGGTGGTACTATTTCAAATGGCAATAACCAACTAAGCTACACTGCTGGAGAGATTGTTATAGGGGGTATGACAGCTGAAGATGGAAGTTTTCAGTTGGGTAATGGGTACTATCCTTCTCTTAACCTTGAAGTTTTAAGTATTGATTCTCCAACAACAAATCTTTTAGTAAAGATATATCCAAACCCAACCAAAGAGTTGATTTTTATAACGCATCCTTCCAGTAATTCTTTTAAAGTCTTTATTTCTGATTTGACTGGTAAAGTATTATTACAAAAACAGGTTGGCAAACAAGATCCCATCAATATAGAAAGGTACCCCACAGGGACGTACCTGATTAATGTAACTACAGAAGACAAAAAAACCAATTCATACAAAATTATTAAGCAATGAAAAACTATCTATCCATTGTAATGCTTCTTTTTTTAGGACTTAGCTTAAAAGCGCAAGCACCTCAGGGGTTTAATTACCAAGCAACAGTGAGAAATGCTAGTGGAGATTTGGTAGTGAATCAAAATGTTAGCTTTAGTTTTGATATTATTCAAGGTTCACAAACTGCAGACCCAACTTACTCTGAAGACCATACATTATTAACAGATGATTTAGGACAAGTATCTCTTGTGATAGGACAAGGAACTCCAACAACTAGTGTCTTTTCAGAAATTGACTGGTCTATTGGGAACTATTATTTAGCAATTGAGCTAGATACAGGCAACGGATTTGAGCCTATGGGAACCTCACAACTATTTAGTGTACCTTATGCACTCTATGCCGAAAACGCTGGAGGATCACTACCACAAGGAATAAGTAATGGGGACACGCTCAAATGGAATGCATCTACTAGTTCATGGGAGATCAGTTCAAGTACTAGCTCAGCAAATAATGCTTTTGAAGTTAAATCTACACAAGTAAACTATTATTCAAATAATTCTGCTAGTTCTGGGGGTGAAATTATTGCTGACGGTGGATCTAGTGTAATTGCTAGAGGTGTTGTATGGGGTATTAACCCAGATCCAACGATAGATGGAGATAAGACCACTGATGGTGCAGGATCTGGAATTTTTACAAGTGAATTAACTAACCTTGCTGAATCAACCACATATTATTACAGAGCATATGCTACTAATTCAAACAGAACAGTATATGGCTCTACTTATTCATTTGAAACAATGAATTCTGCAGATGATAATGATGGTGATGGATATACTGTTGCAGATGGAGATTGTAATGATCTTGATTTTAATATTAATCCATCGGCGTTTGAAATTCAAGATGATGGTATTGATCAAAACTGTGACGGAACAGATAGTTTATCTCCAGTATATCTATCATCAAATGGCGTTACAATTAAAGCACATTCATGGGCAAGTTTTGGAGATGTTGGTACAGTAAATGGAAAAGAATATGTTGTTATAAATAGAGAAACCTTAATTTCAATGGTAAGTCAAGGAATGGATTATTCAGCTGTGTGCACATCTTTAATTTCAGATATGTCAGAAGTTTTTAAAAGCAGAACTAAATCATCGAATATAAGTAGTTGGGATACATCCATTGTAACTAATATGAATTCAATGTTTGAGTCTAGTGGTCTTGGTGTAAATCATGAAATGAATTTATGGGATGTATCAAAAGTAGTTGATATGTCAAGTATGTTTAGTGGATCAAACTTTAATGGTTATATATATGCTTGGGATACTAGTAGTGTAACTGATATGAATGAGATGTTTCTATCTGTTACTGAATTTAATCAGTCCATAGCCAATTGGAATACAAGCAGTGTAACTGATATGTCTCTAATGTTTCAATCTGCTTATGCTTTTAATCAAAATCTGAGTTCTTGGGATACCAGTAATGTAACTAATATGACTCAAATGTTTCGATCTGCTTCTGCTTTTAATCAAAATCTGAGTTCTTGGGATACCAGTAATGTAACTAATATGAATCAAATGTTTTATAGTGCTTATGCTTTTAATAGTGAATTAGATGGATGGAGTTTTGGACCAGAAGCAAATCTTACTTCTATGTTTCAATCTGCTACTGCTTTTAATCAAAATCTGAGTTCTTGGGATACCAGTAATGTAACTAATATGTATGGTATGTTTTATAATGCTACTGCTTTTAATCAAAATCTAAGTTCTTGGGATACCAGTAATGTAACTAATATGAATCAAATGTTTTATAGTGCTTCTGCTTTTAATGGTGAGTTAGATGGATGGAGTTTTGGACCAGAAGCAAATCTTTCTTCTATGTTTCAATATGCTACTGCTTTTAATCAAAATCTGAGTTCTTGGGATACCAGTAATGTAACTAATATGAGTAGTATGTTTCAACAAGCTACCTCTTTTAATCAAAATCTGAGTTCTTGGGACACCAGCAATGTAACTAATATGTTCAGGATGTTTTATCTAGCTACCTCTTTTAATGGTGAATTAGATGGATGGAGTTTTGGACCAGAAGCTAATCTGAGTGGTATGTTTTATCTAGCTACCTCTTTTAATCAAAATCTGAGTTCTTGGGATACCAGTAATGTAACTATTATGACTCAAATGTTTTATAATACTACTGCTTTTAATCAAAATCTGAGTTCTTGGGATACCAGTAATGTAACTAATATGTATGGTATGTTTCGAGCTGCTACTGCTTTTAATCAGTCCATAGCCAATTGGAATACAAGCAGTGTAACTGATATGACTTTAATGTTTTATAGTGCTACTGCTTTTAATCAAAATCTCAGTTCTTGGGATGTGAGTAGTGTTGCTAATTATGCAAATTTTGACTATAACACCCCTCAATGGACACTACCTAAGCCTAATTTTAATTAAACCATAGGCATATAGCTTCTTTCTTCAAATCAGTGAGACCTATATATCCTAAGTCGGTTAGAGATACATTTATAGATGGAATACCCCAATAGCTTTCTGTAGCTTGCCTATAGAGCCATTTTTCTTACAAAGTAATGATAGTTAATCTTCCTTTACCAATATGTTCATTAGTTATGAATTAATTATATTTGAAAGGAAAATATATTATGAATAAAAAAGCAAAAAAATACATCTTTAAATATTCGCTTGAATTCCTGGTCATTGTAATGGGTATTTCTGTTTCTTTTTGGCTAAATGAAATCTCTGTAGAAAAAAATGAAAATAAAGAAAGATTAAAGGTCTTAAATAATATAAAAATTGAAATTAATGATATTCAACGATATACAGGTGATAGAATGAAATATTGGCAAGACGATATAGATTTATATTCTATGTTTTTGAGCTCAGAATTTGAAACTAACGCTATTAAAAAAATTACCTCAAGCAAAAGTAGAATTGAATATAATTTGATTTATTACAGAGATTTTCAACCACCAATGAACAGATATGTTTCTATTATTAATACAGGGAGTTTTAAATTTATTAAGTCTGAAAGGATAAAAGAAGGATTAACAAGGCTTCACACCATCAACTACTCAAATATAAATACGTCAGTTCAATACGAAAAACTACTAAAAGAGCATTTAATAGAAATTATCACGAAAAACCACCCAAAGCTATTGTTTGCGTCAAATGATTCTCAATTTAGTATTGAAGATTACTCAAAACTGTTAAAAAGCGCTATAGAAAAAGATCCTATATTAAAATCAAATTTAATTATTCAACAAAAATATTTTGAAACTAAAAAATCTTTGCTAACACTCTACGTTTACACACTTGAAGAATTAGCAGCGGAAGTAAACCAAACGTTGCAAGAAGATTAATTTATAGACTTCTGCTCGTCTATTACGATGTCTCCTTTAGACTTCATGAGTTGGTCAAGTACTGTTTGCATGTTATAAAAGTCGTGCTCTTTTGCTATTTTTCCATCCCTCATTGTTACAATGGTTGTGCCAGATAAGTCTAGATAATTACCTGACGGAGGTATTCCAAAAAAGTCTCCAGTGTGCTTTCCTTTGAAATTATAATGCTTTATAAGTTTGTTTCCTTGGCCAAAACTTTCCTTAATTTCAAACTCTATTTCTGTAAACCCATTTAAATAATTTGTGTAATACGCTTTAACCGCTTCTATACCCACAATATCTCCTTGAGCAGTAACAACCACACAATCTTCAGTGAAAGATGTACTGTTGATTACACTGGGATCTCTTTTGTAAATAAAGGTATCCCAAAGATTTATATACATTTCTATATCTTTTTCTACTTGATTGGTTGTGTTAGCGATAGTATCTTTTTTACTATCAGTTTTGCAGTTCATCATTGAAATAACTAAAACTAATAAGAGTGTTTTTTTCATTTTTATTTATATTACATTGCAATATATAAAATATTTTATAGAACTATATTTCGCTACACTACAGCCAACTATTTTAATTTAATCGATTAGTACTAATATTTTTTATGTTGATGCAAATCGATTTAATTATGAGAGAACTATTTTTTTTTCACTATCATTTTCAATTTTATTTCAAAGTTATTTCAGTTACAAGTGAATAGATATTAATACTATTACAATTGAAAAAAAACAAAAGTTTGAGTTTGAAAAGGTAGATCAAACAAAAATTAAAGGTCGGTTAGTTTCTATAGACGAAGAAAAAATAATTTTAAAATAAAGGAAACTCTCAAACAGTGCTTAAGGCAGAAATACGCGATGTAAGAGTTAAAAAGTTTTCAATATTGAAATCATCCGGGGTAGTAACTTTCGCTGCTTTACTTGTTGGGTTGTTTGCTACAAGTATAGTACCTGTTGCTAATCCTGGTGGGTAATTTCATTTTACAATTCTGTAAATGTGACAGTGAAAAGCTCAAAAATTAAACCTAATATTTATTAATCATAACCCCTTGTTTAAATAAAACACTTTTATTTTTAAGTGCTAGTCTTCGTGAGATGAGTCATAATCTTGGAGCTACTCATTCAGAACATTTCCAAATTAGAAGTAAAAAGAGTATCTAACTCTTTCTATAAACTGTTTGAATCCTTTGTTTTACAAAGGGAAAAGTATGGATTACAGCCTATGTTATTAAAAAACAAAGTAAAAAAAGCCCTAGGCTATTAGCTCAAGGCTTAAAAAATGTTTTCTTGTTAGTGCAGAATTTAAACAGTTAAACCCTTTAAGATGGAGTGTTCTCAAACGACTCACAAGTATATATTTCACTTACTTCTATTTTGTGAAAATTACACAATGACGAATTTGTAAAATTTTCGCAGTTAACACAACTATTACTCAATAATAAATTTTCCATGATATTCTAAATTTTAATCAAAAATATGAGTAGAAGTGTTTAGAAGCAATTTAAATAGGTGTTTTAGATAAAATTCTTATTTAGACTAAAAAGAAATAAAAGAAAGATTCCTTGTTTATACTAGGTCTTATTTAATAAATTATTTAGTTTATTAATTCTTTATAATTTTCAAAAATCATCAAATATTATTTACGAACCCGCAACTTCAGTTCATAGAATCGAAATCACGTATGGTAAGCTTTATAAGCTACTAATTTTTCAATACATAAAATTAAATTTGTTGAAGATTTACAACAATAGACCCTGAAATTATTAATAATCTTTATAGATAAGCATCTTATTAAAATAGCTTGTAAACTCAAAATCTCTTCGTGTAAAACTTTTCTTCGATATTTCAACGGAGTTATTTAAGTCAACAAGCAATCAGAAAAGTGGACTCTCTTATTGCATTCTTCTCAAGCTATTACAACTTATTTAAACGGTTACTAAATTTATATCCATCAAGATTAAAGTTCAAATACACCTAAAACTGATAGTAATTAGATATTTTTTCTATTTATTTAATAATAACAATAATTTTATTTTTACAAAACAGCATTTTAATTCAATTTTAATTCAACTTATGTTTCTTATATTTGAATTGTGAGATATAAAATATTAAAAATTTTTATTAAAAGAACATTCTGGTTAGTAATAATTAATCTTGTTTTCTTGTTATTACATGTGTTAGGCGAACTAAATATTTTCGAGTCTGACCCTAGTAATGATGTTTTGCTTTACATCTCTCCTTTAGTTTGGAATGCTCCAAATATCTATGATAACAAGAAAATCAAATCATAAATATGATGCTTATTGAATCCTTAAGAATAGCTTTGTTTGTAATTTTTAGTTTTATAGTTTTATATGTATTGAAGAATATTTTACAGAATAAGTTTGATAGAGAATTTCAAATAATTATTGTGACATTAATCTTCATTACACCATTTATAAGTTTTGTTGACTTCAATACCTTAAAAACAAACTATAGGAATATCATCCTACTTTAAATAAGCTATGATGTTATTGATACAACCTCAACATATTAAATATCTATTGTGTACAATTTTATTAGCTTACAATACTGATACTATCGCACAATTACATCATCAAATGGTATCAACTCAAGGAGGACTAAATTCAACGTCTAGTGGTATAATTGTATCTCAGACAGTCGGTCAGGTTTCTGTTACAGGTAATTATTCAAACAATAGTTCAAAAGTTGGTCAAGGTTTTCAACAATCTTCATTAGGACAATTATTAATAACGGGACTTAATCCAGAGATTTCAACAAATATTTACCCCAATCCATTTAAAAATCATGTTACAATAAGTTATAGTCTCAAAGAAATGGTTACTGTTACCTTATTTGATATGGCAGGGAAACTTATTTATAAAAACAAACTTTCTTTTCTCTCAGGAGTCACGACCATCGATGTTAGTTTTTTAAAATCTGGCTTTTACTTGATTAGATTGGACTCAAAATCAAATACCTATTATACTAAAATCGTAAAAAGATGAAGTACATAATCATTTTTTTAATATTTTTAGGTAATTCATACATAGCAAATGCTCAAGATGCATATTTTAGTATTGGAAGAAACTTTACCACGTATGACTTTATAAATTCTTCAGGGGAACCTAATCCAAATATTAAAGGAAGTACGGGTAGCTCTTATGAAATGGGATTTATTTTTTCACCCTATAACAACATTGGTTTTGCAATAGGGGTTGCACTAAATGAATTAAATGCTACAGGAGGCACATGGGAGGATAACTATTCATGGGATACAAATTACTTAGGGCTTCAAGGTATCCTTAAATACAAGTTATTTGGAGGTAAAAGCAGATGGAATAATAGATCTGTAGGTTTTTTGATGAATATTGATGCAGGAGTCAATTTGAATCATTTGATTAATGGAAAGCAAAAAATAAATGGTCAAACTTTTGATTTAATGGAGAGTAGTGAGTTTAACAGTTTTTTTATTCAACCCTTAGTTGGTCTTGACTTAAGTTATGTAATTACTAATAATATTTCTTTTGGCCTAGCTTATCATTTCTCCAAAAACTTTAGAATATCCTCTAGTAACTACGAACCCTTAAAAATGAACAATAATCAACTTCAGTTTAACATATTAATATCTTTTTACTAGTATGAAAAAGTATTTATTAATTTTCTTATTTATTTCAAGCTATTCTTTTTCACAAAGTAGTGGTATTACCTATCAAGCAGTTATATATAATCCTAAAGGAGAAGATCTTCCAGGTTTCGATAATCCAAACTTACTTGTTAAAGATGAGATGGTTTGTATGAAATTCGGAATTATTGATGCAACTGGATTGTTGGAATATGAAGAGAATGTAAGTGTAGTTACTGATGGTTTTGGAATGGTAAACTTATTAATAGGTTCATACATTCAGACAGACGGTTATGCAGCTAGTTTTAATAATGTTAATTGGGGTCCAGAAGCAAAGTTTTTAAAAGTAGATATTGATTTAGATGGGGATTGTATAGAATTTGAGGAATTATCCTATCAACCATTTACATTCGTTCCATTTGCATACTATTCCCCTGCATCAGATATTCCAGGCCCTCAAGGATTACAAGGAAATACAGGACCAACAGGAGCAACAGGAGCTACAGGCCCAGCAGGCCCAGCAGGAATTGCAGGAACTGATGGAGTAACAGGATCACAAGGACCAATAGGATCAACAGGTGCTATAGGTTCTACAGGAGCTACAGGCCCAGTAGGCCCAGCAGGCCCAGCAGGAATTGCAGGAACTGATGGAGTAACAGGACCACAAGGACCAATAGGACCAACAGGAGCTATAGGTTCACAAGGAGTTACAGGTTCTACAGGAGCTACAGGCCCAGTAGGCCCAGCAGGCCCAGCAGGAATTGCAGGAACTGATGGAGTAACAGGATCACAAGGACCAATAGGACCAACAGGTGCTATAGGTTCTACAGGCCCAGTAGGCCCAGCAGGAATTGCAGGAACTGATGGAGTAACAGGACCACAAGGACCAATAGGACCAACAGGAGCTATAGGTTCACAAGGAGTTACAGGTTCTACAGGAGCTACAGGCCCAGCAGGCCCAGCAGGAATTGCAGGAACTGATGGAGTAACAGGACCACAAGGACCAATAGGACCAACAGGTGCTATAGGTTCTACAGGAGCTACAGGCCCAGCAGGCCCAGCAGGAATTGCAGGAACTGATGGAGTAACAGGACCACAAGGACCAATAGGACCAACAGGAGCTATAGGTTCACAAGGAGCAACAGGATCAGATGGATCTTCAGCTTATCAATTAGCTTTTGCTTCAGATAATACTATAGGAACAGAATCAGTTTGGTTAGCATCTTTAAACGGATCAGATGGAGCTGATGGTAGTGATGGAGCAACAGGCCCACAAGGAGCTACAGGAGTTACAGGCCCAGCAGGAATTGCAGGAACTGATGGAGTAACAGGATCACAAGGACCAATAGGACCAACAGGTGCTATAGGTTCTACAGGAGCTACAGGCCCAGCAGGAATTGCAGGAACTGATGGAGTAACAGGACCACAAGGACCAATAGGACCAACAGGAGCTATAGGTTCACAAGGAGCAACAGGATCAGATGGATCTTCAGCTTATCAATTAGCTTT
>Ga0209712_10001506_pt1 | contig 19789 bp, 21 predicted proteins | sample ArcOceMetagenome_FD_187443 | JGI IMG/M metagenome (GOLD analysis project Ga0209712, IMG submission 187443) | Marine eukaryotic phytoplankton communities from Arctic Ocean - Arctic Ocean - Greenland ARC118M Metagenome (SPAdes) (version 2) | ecosystem: Environmental > Aquatic > Marine > Oceanic...
GTTAACTTTTTCAAAATGTCTGATTGTCTGACTAAATGTCTGATAAATGTCTGATAAATGTCTGATTTGTCTGACTAATGTCTGATGTAATGTCTGATTGTCTGATTAATGTCTGATTTGTCTGATGTAATGTCTGATTAGTCTGATTAATGTCTGATTAGTCTGAACTGTTCTTATCATTGAATTTAGGACTAGGAATTAAAATACCAATAAGCATCGTTAATAATCCTAAATAGGCTTGTTGTGCTTCACACGTTTCATTACGGTATAATTGGGCAATACTAAAAACCATAGTACCAGCCATTATCGTGATTTGAGTAAAATACATCACAGCCCTACGGTCTAAGATAATACAACAACTTTTCCAAGTATCTTTATACTTATCATCCTCTATTCTAAAGCGGTGTTCTTGTTCTAATATTTTTAATTCTTTTGACGTGGAAGAACGACCAGGTGTACACTTTTTTTCATCATTAACTGTTATTAAACTATCGGTTGTATTCATTTTCGATTGAATAACGACGTTAATTTTACTGTACTATATCTTATAATAAAAAAAATTACATGTTTTAATAAATGTTTTATTTAAAATTTAAGGTGCTGGAATGTGAGGAGAAGCACGGCTATAGCCACGGGGTCGTTGAATAATTGTTATATCCCCAGTATCCATATCCTTCTCACAGGTTGAAGAACCCGAACTATCATAGGAAGGAACCAAAACTATACTACATTTATCTTTATTGTATTCAGCATCAGTCATATTGTCAAAGTTAGCATACCGTTCTTCTCTTGTGGAAAAGATTTGAACACCGAAACCATCAAAGATTACCCAAATATTATTGCTCATCTTTTTGAGATGTTTGAATTTAATTCAAACTAGTGTCTTCTTTTTTCGTTATATAATACCGCATATTTTATTTTATTATTTTAATATCTTTCAGTGATAACATTAAGATTACCACCAGGTGCCCCCATCATCCATTGACAAGAATATGAAGGGTAATTACTTGTGTTTTCAGCAATAAGCCAAGTTCTAAAATAACTACCATAATCACCAGCATTATATTCAGCGTCAAAGTTCCCACTCTGAGAAAAATAATTATCATAATTAGGCGATATAAAACCAACAGACACTACAGTAATAGGAACGGCAGGGTTTCCAACAACCAATACCCTTCTTGTAGATAAAGTCATACCACCATCTACCCAATTACCAGAAGGAAGAGTTTTTAGAATAAACTTAGGTTGATAATTAACAGCATCCCAATAAAACAACATATTGTCATCTTCATATACTGTAGCACCCACATTCGAAGAACCTTTAAACACTTTTTTAACTCGATTACCTGCTATAGGGTATTCTTCGTTGTCATACACATACACAAGGCTTTCACTGGTACTATTGACATATGTTTTTCCGACACTTACGGTGTTAGGAGGTTTAGTGGTAATGTTATTAACTGAATAATCAGAAATTGATGAAACACTGTAAATATCTTTATACCTTAAGGCAGTAGTTCCAATGTCTCTAATAATATCAGTATCGGGGCGAATTACACCAGTGTTTAATGGTGCTACTGTATTTATACCTAAACCGCTCATATCCATAATACGAGTAAATAACGGGTCGCCAACTGCTCCGCCAGTAATAGAAAGGCTATCACCTGTTAAACTATCACCTAACAAAAATTGTTGGTCTCCTGTTCTTATAGTATTACCCGCTGTAGTTGTGTTTGATGTGTTTTGTGTTTTTGTTTCAAGTTCCGCAATACCTGATGTTGCTACATCAACGTAATTCTTAGTTATCAACTCTTGGTCTAATGTAAATGCTGTTTGTGATGTTGTTAAAGTATTTACTAAATTTTTATTTCCCACTTCACTAATAACCGAAAAACCGTTTAATGTAAGGTCTGTAGCATCAACAGCAACATCAATTCCGTCTAAATCGATAAATGTTGCCTGTGTGCTGTCATAAATTCGACCAGTAGCAACCTCGGGGACTTTAACAATCCCGGTAATATTTGTATCTGTAGCCGTTGAGGCTGTAAAATTATCCACCTTCTGTAGTTCTGTATTAATAGAGAAATAATCATCAGTTTCAAAATCTGTAGCCTTAAAATCACCAACAAACGGCTGACTTATGATACTATCCAAACGGCCCTCGAGATTGTTAATATCGGAAATATCAAGTTTGGTTGATACCAATGTATTTACACTGTTTGTTTTTATAGGCATAGACGCCTTTAGATTAGCAACGGTTATACCCGCTACAAATGCGTTAATTGTTCCATTGGAGATATTGGCATTACCGCTACCCCCTGTGTTTAAGAATTTGTCAGACATTGTTTCGTAAAAATAACGCAGTTAATTGTAAAAGAAAGTTTTTCTTTTACTACTATATACTACATGATATAAATTATTATCAAAAAAATAATATCGGTCGTTAACTTACTATATCATATTAACTTAGCAACATCAACACCGTATTTATCTAACACAACCAACCAAGCCATTGACCTTGCACCGCAGTCTTCCTGAGTTATCTTCTGTTCGCTATCTGATAAATCACTATTTATTATTGTTCCGTTTCCGCTGTTTAATAAAGCAGGTATAATTTTTTTAGCGGGGCGGGAGAAACTATCATATGTTATACTTTTATCTTCACCGTGTATTTTAGCAACAGAAACCCAATGAGAACCTGATTGAGTGCTTTTATCAAGATTTAATATACAGTAGGGTTTAAGGTCGTTTAACCTCGGTATTTTATCACTGGAAAATACACCCTTGAATTTGACGCCTAATAGTTTCCTACCTACTCTATCTAAATCATTCATATAAGTGCTTTTATTACCTGTCAAGGGGTATATTACATTTTTAAGTGTATCACGATACAACTTTTCGGCTTTTGCTTCAGCCATTTGTGAAAAAGAACGTGTTCTTTTTTCGGTATATCATATGCTTTATATTTTTTTCTAATCTTTTCGTAAAATTAACTACGTTATTTTTACTACTTTCTCATAGCACGAATACGAGCCATATGTGCTTTCATTTCTGCTGATCCTTTAGTCATTTTCTTCTTACCTTGTCCAGCAAGTCTAAGAGCACCACCAGCAGGGGAAAGCCCCATACCGTGAGCACCACCAGCAGGGGACAAGCCCTTACCAGCAATCTTTTTCTTAACGAAAGGCAGAATAAATTCTTTCAATACGGTAGGTCCTACTTCTTTGGCGATTGGTCCTAAGACACCGCCGATGCTTTTTAGTATATCCATAAAGCCTTCGCCTCGCATTTGGCAAGACTGGCAATGAGATTTGACCGCATGTTTACGGTGAGCGGGCAGAGCACGTAGCAACGCTTTCTGCTGTGGTGTTGTCAATCGTGTTGGCATTGTTTGAGAAAAAGAACGTGTTCTTTTTTCGTTTCTACGTCGTAGTAAAGGTGTGTGTTATACCATACGATATAAAAAAAATATTATGTTTTAATAATTCACCACAGATATTTAACCGAATAGTAATTAGGGCTATTTTTATTCAGATATGTTAAATTACCGTTCTTGTCCTTAATACCCTTTGACCTTTGTAAATAGTTCATTCTTCGTTTTACGTCATTGTGGTTGAGATGACTATATAATTTAAGTGGGGTTCGGTCTTTGAATTGTCCATATCTTGTGTCTCCAAAATGGATCCAGTTGTTATTATAACTTACCATATATTTTTTATTTTTTCGTGTGCTTCGTTTGAACGAAAGCATTATATTAAGTGTTTTTTCTTTTTTAAAATTTATTTATTCGTGTGTTTTCATATGTCTTTTTAGGTTTGATTTTGAGTATTCTTTATTACATGTAGGACAAGGAACTTTTACATTAATTTTTGCTTTCCTTTGTTCCAAATATGCTTTACCACCAGCACCTTCATACCAAGTTTTATATTTAGCATCCAATAGGACTTTATTTTTTGTTCTGTAATCTGCGGATTGTTGTTTAAGTTTTTCCTTATTATCTTCTCTATATTCCGCCATTGTTCTTCCTTGGATTTGAGTATTAACACAATTTGGAGTGTTTTTAGTAATCTCTCCTTCTCGGTCTAATAGTTCTTTTTTAGTTTCGCAAGGAAAGTTTTCAATAAGTTCAATAATAGCATTACCATACTTTAATATTTTACCTGAACAACTATCACGAAATTTAACTCCTAATAGTTGTCTTTTATGATTTGATTTATGGCTACTCATTCGTTTTAATAATGCGGAACAGGTAGACCCAACATAAACATCATCGGTTTCAGTTGATGTAATCTTGTAAATCTTTCCGTTTTTGTAGTCAGTCATTAGATTTGTCTATACAATAGCAAATCAGTTATACATCTATATACACATTTCTTTATATAGATATACAAGTCGAACTGACTCAGGCGTCCTCCAATTGAATGTCGATAACACGGCCATTTTGGACACGGATACGAGCAACCTGCTTACTGTGGTCAAACAGGAGACAACGCATATTTGTAACATCTGTTCCTTCTGCGAACCCTTGATGAACATTAACACGGGTTGAACGGTCAGTGCCATCACGAGGCCAGGAGAAATAATAATATGCTCCACGGTCGTGGTAGTCCTCAATACTCTCAGCCCCACCTGTATCAAAGTAAGCACCAGAATAAATTTGGCTTTCGGCATAACGCTGAGTAGTGTAATCAGTCCCAGCCACGAATGCAGGGTCAGCGTCGGGAGAGGGTAGGTTCTGCCCTGCATAATTAATAAAGAACCTTTCTAATTTAAGTTCCTCAGAAAGAGTAGGGGCGGCGACATTATTATAACTCTTGAATTTGGAAACAGATAGAGCGGTATTTTCACCTGCACGCAAGTCCTGATAAGCCACCGTCAAAGCATAGGTTGAAGGGCTCACATCAAAATTCTTCTGAGCAAAATTACGGTTATTAATCTTCTCAGACTGGCAACGGGTTTGCTCAAGGTCAAGAAGATAAGTGATATCATCGGCACGTGGTCCTTCAACCGTAGCACAGTAGAAGTAAAAATCCACAACCTCAAGTTTAAAGTTTGCGAGGGCTGGGTCCGCACCAGGAATTGCACCAGTCTTAGAAGCAACACCAAGTTTGCTTTCAATTGCTCGCTTCTGGAAACTGGTAATAGTTTGAGGGTTTAACACCAACTCGTATTTACCACCAGGGAGAGCGTGCCCAATTTTGAATATAGACAATGGAGGAGCCCAAGTAAGTTCAAAATCTTTAAGACGGCGGCTTGGGTCTCCAACAATAAGCGGAACGGTAATTCGGGCAAAGTCAAGAGTAAGAACACCACCAGCAGTAACAGCAACATCAGCATTCCAATTAGGTTCAACCACAATAGTAGTAGTAGAACCAGCACCAGCCCCATTAACACCAGTGATAACCTTCATACGAACACCAGCGGCAGCACCCGTAAGATAAGTAAAATACGTTCCAGCAGGATAAACCACACGCACATCATCAGGAAGAGCAACGGCATTAATACCAGCGGCAAAGGTAATCACACCAGTAGCAGCAACATATGAAGCATTATTAGAATCAATAGCAGCGGCATCAAAACCCATGACAACACGACCCGCTTGGGTTTCAGGTGGGACAATAGGCACTTTATCCTTAACAACAGTACCCAAAGACGATACTTCGGCTTGTCTCAACTGTTGACTTTCTTGCCACCAATTAGTTGCTTCGCCCACACTGTCAATCCACGACTTAGATTTAGTAAGACGGGTTTCCAAGGCATCAACTTGAGGCATAAAATCGGCCACACGGCTTACAACCTTATCATTAATTCTAAATTCACCAGATTGGAATAGCGAAGACATAAGACCCATATTAGGTGCGATATCATCGGTAGTTAAAAGTTGGGTTGTTCCATCTCCACGGGTTAGACGAAACCGCATTCTCGTGTAGGAACGAGAAGGCAACCACCATTTTTGTCCAGAGGTTTGGAAGGTGAAATGGATAGCACCATTAGCAAAATTGTTTCCCACGACATCACGTGTAGGCGGGTGTTGTTCATATTCCATACGGCTTGTTCCTTCATTAGCAGAGGATAGTTCTGACACATTCGTTTTCAAATCAAATATGCTCGTCATTGTTTCGCGTAAAAATAACGGGGTTAATTTTACTATATACTATACGATATAAAAAAATAGTTTTAATTTAATTAAATATGTTCCTTTATCAAAGCATATTCCCAACAATTCTCAAAGGCACGCCAAGCTCTGGCAGTCCTACAGCGGAGGCAATAGGGGCAAACACCTTAGCAAATGGTTTAAATACAGATGTAAAGCCACGGGCAAAATCGGACCAGAAACCGCCACCCGTAAAATTAACTCCGTTATTTTTACTGTTTAGACCTTTACCAGACTGTTTGCCTTTAGACATTTTAGAGTGCAGGGCTTTCATAAGACCAATTTTAAGCATCTTTTGTAGTTTTCCATTATGTTTCGCCAATACTTTCTTAACGCCAGTACCAGACATATCCTTACCAGTCATTTTCTTAATCTTCATCTGTGTAAGGATAGGGACAGCGTATTTAGCCACGAGGTCAAGAGTGCTACCAATTTTACCAGTCTTTGACATGCCAAGATTTACAACCTTTTTAATCTGTTCAGTAGGAAGCATTGAAGGTGGAAGCCCAAGGTGTTTTGCCAATGATGGTAAAGCCTTAGTAGCAATAAAATCAGCAATCGCCCCAGCACCAACAAGCGGTTTAGGGTTTAGTTTATAGCCTTTTGAAGAAGGTAATGTTTTAGACATACTTCCAGCATTACTCTTCTTTTTATTAATACCCTTAATAAGTTTTTGCTTCAATGACCCGCCAGGTAGAGACAAACCATATCCTTTTTGCGTTAAATTTGCTCTATTAGACATAAGAAGCTCCTTATCAGCATCGGGAATTTTAGCAAGAGAACCAGCGAATTTGTCCTTAGCAAGTAGCCCCGCATCTTCAGCAAGATTTTTAGCCTGAATAAGTCTCATGCCTGCTTGAATATTTCGCCCCGCGTCACCGCGACTTGCCTGGATTTTCTTCAATGAGTTAATCATTCGTGTATCCGCGGTTCTAATCTGTTTAAGTTGCCCCGCTGTAGTCCTCGCGCCTTGTGCCAAAGTATAATCTATATCATGGCGTTTTGCCACCATATCGGCGGGTGTTCTCCCAGGGTCTCCACGGGTAAGCCTTTTAATAACCTCGGTTCCGGGTCCCATAAAATTTGCCACACCATTCTTACCATTTTTAAGCTGTAAAATCATATGTTTCTCACCAGCGAAACCATTCCGTGCGGTTTCGTCGGAACTCGGAATCATATTTCTTAGAGTGGTCCCAACTTCTCCAGAATAGGCACCCACAATCTTATCTTTGTTGTCATAAAGGAATTTAGCACCTTGCTTACCTTTGTTAAAAATACCGCGAACTACATCCATAAAGCCCTCACCGTTCATTTGGTTTTGGTCAAATGCTTGTATCTGAACCAAGTTCATTTTTCGACCACATTGTGTTAAACCTATGTCGTTATTAACCTGAGGCTTATAAACATATCCTATTTGTTGCCGTCTTGACTGATTTAATCTTGTCATTTTAGATAAAGAAGTGTCTTCTTTTTTCGTGTGTAAAAATAACGCAGTTAATTTCACTATATACCATACGATATAAAAAAAATAATATTAATATAATTGAATTATAGCACTCTTACACCCATTCGTATGCGTACAAGAATACTTTACTGTCCTTTTCCAATGACATATGGTAGTAGGTAATCTATGACAATACGGGCTGTCCAATATTCACCGTTTGTATTAACTTGTCTTTGTTTGTCGTCTGTAATGTAAAACCTCATTACGTTTCTCTTTGCCCCTGCCAGTTCTTGGGCATTAGATTTTGCGGGGTTTTGGGGTTTGTGAATAATTTGAGACCCTGGGGCAACATCAATTAAAACCTGTGAAATAGTTTGATTATAACGGTTGTTAAATCTAATACCCTTATTAACTAAATCACTATGGATAAGGAAATAATTAATCTGGTTAAATTCCGCAATGTTAGGTGCTAAAATTTCAATAGGGGCTGATGCATAAGGTCCATATACTAAACTATCAAAACCGAGAATAACCCGTGGTGTATCCGCCTGTGTAAAATCCACTGACACGTCATCATAATTAATCCGCATTTCAACCTTCTGCGTTGCCGCGTCAGGTGTGAATGAAATTAAAGGCTCAGGGTCTGTCCGTGCTCCTAAATTCTCCAAATCTCTTTGAATTGCTTGATTTAGACCGCTCAAGTCATACAAGCCCTGCGGAATAGTAAGAACATAATTATTCGCCACCCCTGGTCTTGTTCGTGAAAATGTCCAATTCCCCACGGTCTGGTTTGAACTTGTAGGATTAACATCAAAATTCATCTGGTTTGCTTGGTCAGCATTAATATTAGTTATCACGAATGACGAACCAGCCAATGTCCCACTTTCAACATTAATTGTATCACCAACAACAAAAGCACCAACGGGCAAGGCTGAACCCGTGGATTGTAAAATATCAAATATAGCACCTGTTAGGGACATTGTATTATTAGTATCAAAACCCATTGTCTCATAACTTGTTTTTACCGGGGCGTCTTCACCCGTAATATACATCTTATCATTTTGACCTGTGATAATATTAGGCACGACCCACCAAATTGTGGCCTCTTCCACTCTTACATTTACATTTAGGGCTTCTTTGGGGATTTGTAGGCCATCGTCCAACTGTATTTCAAAATACGAACCGTCGGCTGAACGATTAACAGCCCCAGCATCTGGGTCGCTGGACACCACAAAACTTATCTCTTCTGGAAGCATCATTTTTGAATTGTCTGCGTTGAATAAAAGAAGGTTCTTCTTTTTTCGTTATATACTACATATTATTTTTTTATTAAGTATTTATTCAAAATCATTCTCATCAAATTGGTAATCCTCTTCATCAAATTGGTAATCTCCTTCATCTTCTTCTTCATCTTCATCTTCTTGGTTATAATAGTTTTGACTACCTCGTAGCAAAACAGGCGGGGCTTCTGACACTTGATATTGAACATCATCATATTCTTGGGTTTTGGCTGGTCGTCCAACAGTTTTCTTACGAACAACGGGTGGTGCTGTTGCGGGTCTGGTTGCCATCATTTCCTCCATAATCATTTTCTCTAACATACCTTCAAGGTCATCACTGTCAACCAAGGCGTCAATGTTATTGTTTACCGCACGTGAAGCAATTTGTGCTGTGTATCTGCTAATCTCTTCTGATGTTGGTTGTGTGTTTCGTGAAACAATTTTATTCTTATATTTGCCCCGCCCGCGTACGGCTTGTTTCCCCCTGGGTAAAGTTTTATTAATGGTTTCAATCTTTTGTTCTACGTACTTATTATCTTCGCGATATTGTTCCGGTACTTCTTCCAATTGGTGGGGGTCTGTGTAATGACCTGACACTAAGCCTTGTTTGACTAAATTAAGCCATGTTCTACTACCCACCTTCACAGGCCGTTGCGTGTTGGGGTTTATGATTATGTCCCCTTTCTTAGGAGCGTTTGGTGCTGTTGCTGACATTGTTATGTTTATATAATAGCAATATAAAATAAATTGTAAAAATAAAATAATATGTGGTATATAGTAAAAGAAAGTTTTCTTCTACAAATGGATGTTCCTAAGAAAAAGAAAAGAGTAAAACACCGCTTACCAAATGAATTAATCGCTATCCCATGTGCTGATAAAGCATTCCATGAGCGTTGGTATAAAGGTCGTAATATGTTAAACTTCCCCCACCCGTGGAGAGGTGTATTTTTGGGACCGCCTAACTGCAGTAAAACGACGACAATAAAAAATATTATACTTAGGGCCAAGCCTGAATTCGAAGAGATATTTTGTATCCACTGTGATGCGGAATACACAAAAGAGTGGGATGACTGTGAAGTACAAATGTTGAAAGATATACCAGCAGCCGAAGAATGGCTTGGAGAAGTTAAAACATTGGTTATACTTGATGACCTTGAATATAAAGGAATGGATAAAACACAGAAAGCGAACCTTGATAGATTGTTTGGGTTCGTCAGCACCCATAAGAATATAAGCGTGGCATTAACCAGCCAGGACCCATTCAATGTGCCTCCAATTGTTCGCAGGTGTGCTAACCTTTGGGTGCTATGGCCGATGACCGATATAGACGCTATGTCAAACACAGCCCGTAAAACTGGATTAAAAACCGATAATTTTAAGTCTATATTCAAACAACTGATGGCGGGTCAAAGGGACGGCTTATGGCTTGATATGACGCAAGGTAGTCCATACCCACAAAGAAAGAACGGCTATGAAATAATATCAAAAAAGAAGGGAGAAGATAGTATAAAGGAAGAAGCCAAGGAGGATAAATTTAAGACCGAGGGGTGATTTTAACGATGAGTAAATTATTAAAACATAATATTTTTTTTATATCGTATAGTATATAGTGAAATTAACTACGTTATTTTTACACAAACACAAAAATGACAACGACATTTTATTCAACGAAACGGAATGCTAATGTATCTATCGCAAACAGTAAAGTATGTGGTTATCGTATTTCTAACAATATTATGAAGAAAGGGTATTCCGATGGTGTCCGTGCTGGACCCGATAACGGTGTTGTAAATCAAGGGCTGAGCCGTTTTTCAACCGAGAGCCAGCGTGAGGATGCTGGTTCTTCTTGTGCTGGTAATGTTAATTGGATTAACTACCGCAGAGGTGAAAATTTTAATCCTCCTGAAAGTGCTAAAAACCAGTTCAATATTGATAGGGGAGGATTTAAGGCAGGGGCTATTTATGAAGAGAAACGAACCGCCCAAAGTATCAGTGGTATCAATCACCGCATTGGTCAGGGCAATCGTGAAATAATTAGACCTGCGTTTATGTCCCCAGCCGTTCACGCTCGTCTTCCGGTTGATTTTGATAAATTACAGGCTATGGACATTGCTGATTTTGGACAAAAGGTTCAACTTGGACAAGAACAATTAGAACAACTTGCTATGGTTGCTATTCCTGACCCACAGGATACACAGTGGTTAGATGAACAAAGAAGGCTTGTGGTTGGGTTTCGTGCTCAGGGTATGGCCGATATGCAAATAGCCGAAGAGTTAGATGCTAATATGCCTTTGGGTCGCGAGCAAAGAACTATTAAGAAAAATTCAAAAGATATAGCCCGTGATAATGATGCTACGATTAAACAAAAACTACAATATATTTATAATAAAGTCAATACTGGCAGGGCTGAAAGTCGATTACAACAGGCGACTTTAACCGGGGAACTTGCCGTAATTCTTAATGATACTAATGCCATTGCTACAATCTCAAGAGACCAATTGAGTAATTTGGGTGTTTCACTTGCCCGTATGGGTGTTCCTACTACGGCTAAAGCCCTTGGCATTATGCAGCGGTTCGTGGATTTAGTATTTTATAATGCTAATGCTGGTATGGTTAATTTATTGCTATACAGTAAAGTTCGTGAAGGTGAAAACAACCTTTATAATTATGATAAACTTGTTAAGAACTATGCCTCTGACCCTGATCATGGTCTCCCTATTCAGGGGCTTCCTCCTGACAGACAAGGGGCTCTAAAACTTACTTCGGCAATCACTGCGTTAGGTCGTCAGGGTGCTGAAAGAAGATATTTGGACTTGGAGAGAGGTGGGGTTATTTCAAGAGACCAATTAGATGTGTTCGCTCAAGATGACCCGTTAGGTGGTTATGATGGTGCTAACTTCTCTATCGACAATCCTCCTAATGCTGAGGGCGTTTGGCCTATTTAATTAAAAGCGGTACTCAAAAACTTACAAGAGGATTGGAAATAAAATATAAAAAAAGAATATTGCTTTCAGCGTTGGTTAGGATACACTTTACTTTCTAAGTATTTCACATATAACTTTAGTATTTTAACCTTCACTTTATTGCATTCCTCGCCACGTAGACATTCATAGTAAATTTGCGGTGGTTCAAGATACATTTTTTTGAGCCTTTATATATTACTAATTTTATTTTTTATATTTTAAAATTATTGTCTGTTCCTTAATATAACAAAATGAGTTTCAGAACGTGGTTACGCCGCGTGAAAGACACCACAGATGATGGCGACCTGTACAAAGCAGTAAAAGTCTATGATACCAGTATCGAAATTAAATCGTCGGGCGTCAGGGCGTTGCAGGCTCTGGTATGTAATCAAATTCCAACCCTTAATGAAAAATCAACAATCGAAATGTTCAAGATACTTAATACCCTGATTCCAGCGGTAGCAAGTGACTCAACAACTCAAAATTCATATGTGGCTTTGAGAAAATGTATCAAGGATCACTGGGGTCTTGACAGTGACGTTACTAAAAAGAGTTACTCGGTAATGAGATTCAATCAGCAAAAATGGAGACAACAACGTGAGGCATATAATACTAAAGTGATTCAACGCAACTCCCACAAAAAGCACTTTGACCAAGCCAAGATATATGATATTATGGACAACCTCCCCAATAGAGATAACGTTGATTTCATAGACCTGACTATATGTCTACAATTGGCTTGTGGTGGCAGGGTGTCGGAGATTCTCTCCGCGAGTACTTTTAAAGCGAGTAAAAACCCAAACCATATTATTCAAACTGGTATTTTGAAGAGCAAAACTCGTACGGTGGTGGAGAAACCGGTCATAAGGTATAGCGTGACTGAATTTCTTGGGCTTATGGCGAAGATGAGAGGTATGATAAAGCCTCAGTTACGAGATATTAAGAACGGGAAATTAACAGACTATGAGTTCTCACAAGATTGTAATTCAAAAATTAACCGCCGTATCACAAAACTATTAGGCGAGAAGGAAGCCTCACACACTCTGAGAAAAATATATGGGTATATGGCATATCAACAGTTTGCCAATAAAAATGATGTGTCAGAGTCAAGTTACTTATCTAATGTGTTAGGACACGATTTGAAAAGTCTTGATGTGAGCAAATCATATTCTACCGTGTCCGTCATTGATAACGGCGAGTTAGCCGAGGAAGAAAAAGTCCAGAAGGAAGTTGACCCGAAGGATATGGTCGTACCTCGAAATCTTAAAGTCAGAGATGGAAAATCCTTGGAACGCTTGGCTGAGACTGTGCGTGTTTTAGAATTGAAGGGTTTGCCAGTGACGAACGCTATATTGAGGAGTTACGGCTATGGGGCAAAAACAGTTCGCGAGATTCTCAATTAATTTATATTAGAAAAAAGATGTGACGTATTATATAAAAAACCGAAACACGAACAACACACGACCAACAATGTCAATCCAACTAAATTTGAGATATCAGAAGAAAGATACATTCGGCAATAACATTTTTATTGTCAGCCCTAAGTACGATGAAGAACTACCAGCGTTTGAAAAATTAAGGATGTTGGAGTCTAAATTGAAAAACATGGATTTGGGCACATTCTTACCAGTCTATTATAATGACGACCTTAATTACTGCACCATCCGCTTTAAGTTTCTGAATCCACCCGTTAAGTTAGTAGAGCGTAATATATATTCAGTGAAATTTGTCGTTAAGAATAATAAACGAGGAGACAAGGAGTACATTAACTGCTATGTCAACACAATCAAGATGCACACGAAAGCCAAGCCACAGGACATGGGTGAGATTCTGGATATGGGTATCTAAAACATCGCATGCCTTATGGTCTTAATTTTTTTTGCCGAGGATAAGTCAGACAATCAGATATATATATTAAACAAATGTCTGATTTATTATATAATAGTCAGACATTTAGTCAGACAATCAGACAATGAACCGGGCTGACAAAATTGAATGTCCTTGTGGTGGAAAGTATAGGTTATCCGATAAGGCAAAACACATGAGAACAAAGAAGCACCTGCTGTGTGAAGAGCAATTAGTAACTCTCGTTCAACCCGAAGTACGCCCCGTCCAACCCAAGGTGGAGGATGTACTTAATATCGTTAAAACTATGGCTGTGGTTGACCAGAATGAATTACTTAGACAACTCCAAATATTATTAGCCTCAGAGCCAGAGCCAGAGCCAGAGCCAGAGGATGATGATGATGATGATACAAACTCTATTCAACAATTACGCACAAGACTGCACAAACAACTTGGTGAGGACTTCCTGCTGAATATGCATTTACCTGATGTTGAGGACGACGAGTATGATATCCAAGTGGAGTTAGAAGACAAGGCTCATGATATGATGAGTGAAAAATTTGGTGATGACGAAGCCGACAAACTCTGGGAACAGTTCAATAGAATCACTGAATGGAACAACAGAGTTAAGAGAGAGGAAATATCTGACCAATACGACGTGGAGACATTTGAGAGAAATACATCCAACCACACGGCACCGAAAGCCCTCATGCACCGAAAGAATCTAACTACCATTGAAGACCAGTACCAATTTTGGATAACGAAAGACCCCCAGAGTTGGTACGATAAGTTTACCGATGGACAACTGATTAATAAGACTTCCGACGTCAAAACCAAATCGAAACTCGTTGAATATGATTACTATGTGGCTTTGGGGCAAATTTACGTAAGTTCTAATCAACGTAAGGAAAGGACAGCTGAATTAGGAAAACAAGTCCAGCAAATATTAAAAGATAATCCTGATATGGAATGCTTGTGTAAGTAAAAGTGTTTGGGGGTAAAAAAAAAGAAAGATAAAAAAATTGAAAGTTCAACTCTTTTTTTTTCTCTTATAACATTCAACCACCCCTTTTCCTGTACCGCTTTATTCTGCCACCATATACTCAAATGCGTCATTCATATACAGAGTTTTGAACTTACCTAACAACGTGTCTCTGTTAATCTGAAATCTGCGTGCTCGACCGCCATTCAATCGTGGCATCACCACACCAATCTCAAACAACTCATTCAACTGCTCGACAAACTTGCCCTTCTTGTGTCTGCGACCCTTCTCATCATTGTTCTTACACCATACAATATACAACTCGAACATATCCGCACAGGTCGGCGTGATATCGACCGTGTCCTTCTCGTAACCCAGACCAACCACTTCATTCTCACAGACATCTTTCATAAACAGAATTACATTGTCGGCACTGGCACCAATCATATCTCGCTTCATCGCACTCATAGGCGGACGCTGGTGGTGAAAGTCACTGATATCATAGTTGGCTAAGTAATCAAAGAAGGCGTGTTGGGTCGCCTCATTGGTCAGACCATCCACCAAAGGGGCAAAGTATGTATCGTCGTTCTTTTTTCCATCACTAATCTCGAGGCAGAAGTACCGACGGTCGTCGGCATCAAGCCGCATACACTGTTTGTAGTTGCTGGTAATGAGCAGTCGGCTGTAGTTGCTCACCGTGTACTGGTTCACACCTTTAGGGTTAATGACAAGATCGGTCTCCGTAATCAGACCTTTCAAAATGTTGACATCTCGAATGGCGGGTTCGTTTGTGGCCTCGTTAGCGTTGATAATCAACTTGCCTCTTACGTGTGTGTTGTGCGTCTGGGTCAGGTCTTCCAACTTGCCCACTTGGAGTCCCAAATCCTTGCCGATACAACGAGTAAAGAACTCGTACAATATAGACTTGCCCGTGCCTTGCTTGCCATATATGATGGTGGCAAATGCCTTCTGTGTGGGCTTCTGAATCAAGTGTGCCAACCACTGGGTGAGTGTCTTGGACTGGTCAACGTTACCGCTACACACGATGTTGTGAATGTGGTCAATCCACGGCTGAACACAGGCGGGCGACTCCTTCACTTCGGTGTACGGGAACTTATAGCCCTCGAACATATTGAAAATCTCTTTGGAAGGCTTCTCTTTTGTTTGAAAGAGTGTTGATGTATCAATCTTTGCTTCCGAAAAACACTTGTCCACATTTAGCAAATCATCCTCGCACACCACCGACGAACGGTCGCGTTTTTCCTTATAACCATCAATCCTTATTTTCAAATATTTTAAACCCTCGTCTATATAATACTGGCTCGTTGCGTTGTATTCACTTTCGTGGTCTCCGTTATCACCCATCACAGGATACTGCCAGTATTTAACACCACAGTCTCTATCATATGTATCATTCTTATGTTCCGCATACCACGTCTGAACATAATTTTTTGTATGTTTGTATTGTTTTAAGTTCTCTTCCATACCCATTTTCAATTCTTCCTTGGTATCAAAATGAATGTGTTTGTAGACTTTCTTGTATGCATGACCATCCGTAGCAGGTGGGATAAGATACGGCACAAAGTCAACTGCCTTGTAGAATTCCATCATTGTGTGTTCGTTGATAGCGTCTTTGAAGTCGACCTTGAGGAACATCGGATTCTTGGCATTCTTGCCTTCGTCCATGGGAGCATTCTCGTCAAACCTGGGGTTAACAACCTTAACATAGTAAGCATCCGTCATACGTGAGCATGGTAACAGGCTCATTTCGGTGAAGTGCTTTGTCCCCTTCCAGAAGTCGCTTGTGATATAGAGCGAGTTGCCGCCCATCATAATTTTGGCGATTGTCTGGTCAATCCAACGCGTAACTTGTTCTTTGTTTGGGAGCGTCTTCTTGTGAAACTTGGAGAAATCAGTAAAGTAGAACTTCACCACTTTGGCCAGTTCCGCTTCATTGTTATAAGCCTCTCTTTTGGCTTCTGCAAACAACTTCTTTTGTTCGGAGGCAAGCCCCAGCAACTCCTTGTTGCTCATGCCTGTTTCTTTCAGTTTATCTTGGGTTTTCATAAGTGCCTTAACGTCCGCCCAGCGAAACTTCATAGGCTCTGCCTCGCCGATGAAGCCGAGGAATACACAGCCCCTGGTGTCATCGCGGTAGCATCGCAAATGCACATTGCCATGATAGACAGTCACAAAGGCATCCGATACGTCGTGTGTGCGATTACAAATCTCACAGTGACTGGGTTGAATACGCTTCAGGCATAGTAGACCTTTATTTTCACCCGTATAATAATAGTTACCCTGGATGAGCGGGTGCGTCGCAATCAAGGAGACGGCTTTATTTGTCAGACCTGCCGTGAGTTCGTCGAACTTTTGTTCCTGTTCTTCCTCAGCCTGAGGTTCAATGGGGTCACAGTTATCAGAGTACGATAGAATGGATTCCTCAATCGAACAAGGGTCCATCCAGCGGGCCAGGTGGTTATCCTTATAACTGCCAGGCGTTCTGAGCATAAGGCTTGTTGGGTCAATCATAGGTAGCACCTCGGGGCGTACTTTTTCTTTGAGGATGCTAATGAAGTGTTTATACTCACTGATATTGGCAAATGCTAATTTGAGGTACATACGGTAACTAAATTTTTCTTTTCGGTTGTCGGACGCAACCATATATTTATATTCGGACATTTCTATGCCGAACTCCTCGAGGGTATCATAGGCTATCTCTTTCACGTGTTCGAGACATTTGAGAGACTTAATTAAGTTAAGGTCGAGGCCGTCCTGCTCTATCTTAACGAGCGTTGCCTTGGAGAACACGATGTTGTCGAGAAGTTCGGTTGGCATATCGAGTTCGAGATTGAATCGAACAGGTTTGTACTTGTTAATTACAGAGTGTAAATAGGGCTTGGTTTGAGCGACGAAATAGTTGTTAAGTTGAATGATGTCATCAAAATACAGGAACTTCTTTGTCTGCGAACAACGCAGAACATGTCCTGTACAAGTCTTGAGGTCGATTGATTCATCAAGGCTCTGACCCGGGGCTTTGTCCGAGGCGTACAGATACGAAAATTGTTGAGGCTTAGATTCGGACATAATTATATTATGGTAATTAAATTTTTTCGTAATTTAACTTTGAGTCGTCGTGCTTTTATATCTATTTATAATCTTGCTTTTAAATAGGAAATCAATAGTACTGACATCACCAGCAGAGATATAGAGGCAAAAAAGAAACGCCCCACCTCCTTGGGTGTTCTCTTTTCTCTCTCTTTTTAAATTGTTCTCACGGGTTTAACATACCCTTAACTTGTTCCTCTGTGAGAGCCATGAAGGCCTCATGGTCACGGTGCTTTTCTGATTTGAAGTGGCTTAACTTGTTTGCGTGTGTATATTTACCACCACAGTTACAAGTGTGTTTCTGTTTCTGCTGGGCTTTGATCTGCTCAACGTTATCTTGGTAATATTCTTTCCGATAGGCTTTCATCTGCTCAAGGTTGTCTTGGTAATACTCTTTCTGATACGTTTTGATTTGCTCAATGTTATCTAAACGATATTGTTTAATCTCCTCTCGGTGGTCTTGCCTGTACTCAGCCCGTGTTCGACCCACGATAATCCTATTCACCGCGGTAGGCTCGGCTCGGATGTATCGACCCTCAATGCGTTCTAATTCCTCACGGCATAGACACGGGTGCTTCTCAATCAATTCAATATAGGCGTCTGGAAAATCCAGCATCTTAAAACTGGTGATATAATGCATGGCCCCCGCCTTGTATCGCTTGTAATCGCACCTGTGCTTACACATACGTGCAGACAGCCTCTCCACAGTGCTACCAATATACACCTGTTCGGTTTGGTGCGAACGAATCGCATAGACTTTCCCATTCAAATAGTTAGGCATCGTTATATATCTGTACTGTGTCGTCCTTTTAATATGTATTTCGCATAAAAAAAAAGAATTTAAAAAAAGATAATTTCAGCCGCAAGTTAAGCACTGTTTAGAATTTCAACTAAGTTTTGCCTCCACCGATTAATATAATATTTACTATAGCTGTCTATTTCATAATAGTCGGTGTATCGGTTAAGGTTATGTAATAAGACAACAAGCTTTCTTTTATCACACTCGACCAGTTCTTTTTTTCTTAACGTGTGGTGTACTTTAGGTGCTTCTATTCCAAGCCGCTTTAAAGCATAGAGCTTTTTATGACTGTGAGGATAATATCCTGCCAGTATTTCACTCATATCAGTCAGCGTTATCTCAATTTTTGACTCCATTATATTAATCTATGCCTTATCTTTAACAATCTTCTTGCGTGGCACTCGCTTGGGTTTCACAGGCACTGGTTCGAGCACTGGTTCGAGCACTGGTTCGAGCACTGGTTTATCTTCCACTGGTTCAGTTTCCACTGGCGGTTCATCTTCCACTGGTTCAGATTTCTTTGACCTGGTTTTTTTGGGAAGTGATTTGACGTGCTCCATAACACCAGTCCTCATTGAATGGGACAGTGTTTTGATTTTTTGTAGAGAAGCCCTTACACGAGGGGCACTGGCCTTCTTTCCTGCGAGCAATGATTGGAGTTCGGTATCTGTCTGCCCCATAAGGGTCTTCAATTCGGCAATGCTTTGCGTGAGGTTGCTCATTGTAATAATGTTATTTATATATCTAAGGTACTTTTTTTATTCAGAAAATAAATAAATAACTGTACACCAAATGAATTGATTGTAAAATAAATAAATAACTGTACATCAGACTAATCAGACTAATCAGACATTACATCAGACATTATCAGACAAATCAGACATTTATCAGACATTTATCAGACATTTAGTCAGACAATCAGACATTTTGAAAAAGTTAACATTTTTGAAAAAAGCAGAAAAATATTTCATTTTTTTTTTTTGAAAGTGAAAAAAGATTTTGAAAAAATATTTGGGAAAAATTAAAAATAAAATCAGACTTTTAAAATGTCTGATAATCAGACATTAGTCAGACAAATCAGACAATAATCAGACATTAGTCAGACAAATCAGACATTAGTCAGACATTAGTCAGACAAATCAGACATTAGTCAGACAATCCGACAGACAATCCGACAATCAGTCAGACATTATATCAGATAGTCAGACATTAGT
>Ga0209712_10001507_pt1 | contig 19787 bp, 20 predicted proteins | sample ArcOceMetagenome_FD_187443 | JGI IMG/M metagenome (GOLD analysis project Ga0209712, IMG submission 187443) | Marine eukaryotic phytoplankton communities from Arctic Ocean - Arctic Ocean - Greenland ARC118M Metagenome (SPAdes) (version 2) | ecosystem: Environmental > Aquatic > Marine > Oceanic...
CGATGATTGGGCATTAAATGTTATGGATGCCTGGGTTGTCCAGCTTGCGCTGCCTATCTCAGGTACCGGTACCTACCATCAAGCGACACGCTCTATTGCACAAGGGCTATTCACCCGTTCGACGCCGCGCGTGAGTATTCAAGATCACTTTGTTCATTTCGACGACGGGCACTTCGATACAAGAAGCAAATATTGGAGCAACAAAAACCACGTAGATACTATTATTGAGAAACTATCTGACAGTAACCATCGCCATGTGATGCTATATGCTCACGGGGGCTTAAATAGCATAAAAGCCTCAGCTAAGCGCATCGCCGCTATGAAAGATACGTTTCTCAAAAACGATGTTTTCCCTATTCACTTCATGTATGACACTGGCATGCTAGAAGAGTTAAAGGATATTTTAGGTTTCAAAAATAAAGAGATTAGCAATAAAGTAGGCGCCTTCACCGACTATACTGACAGAATTCTGGAATGGGCAACACGTAAAGTAGGCGGCGCATTGTGGCGTGAAATGAAATCGGATGCGTGCACGCCTTTTACCCGTACCACGTCAGATGGTACATACTTTCTTACGCAGTTAGCCGCCTATTTAAGAGATAACCCGGATATTCAGCTGCACGTTGTGGGTCATTCAGCTGGCTCTATCTTTCATGCGCACAGCCTATCAAGGCTGTTTAAAATTGACGAAAATATAAAAGTTAAAAGCCTTCATTTACTGGCACCCGCCATTAGCACTCCCTTATTTAGTGAAAGGCTCTCTGCTCTTATAGAGGGAAAAAGTATTGAGTCGACCACAATTTACAATTTATCTGAAGCGTTGGAAAAGGATGATCATGTGGCGCGCATTTACCAAAAATCGCTGCTTTATTTAGTCTCAAATGCATTTGAATCTAAACCGGAGATGCCGCTGTTAGGTATGGCCATATTTAATCAGCCGATTGATAACGTGACATTTAAATATAGCGAAGGGAAAGAAGGCGATGCTACGGCTGCAACATCTCATGGCGGGTTCGACAGCGATGTAGACACCATGAACTCGGTGCTTTCAGACATTACTGGCGATTCACCCAAGTACCCCTTTACGAAGGCGATACTTGACTATTAAACCCAGCTAAAAACATTACAAGCCTTTACGCTTGAAGCGATAAGCCTTCTCTTGATGGCGTATAGGCTTGTAAATAAGCGCTTTGAATTCGGCCAATTCGCGCCTGCATAAAATCAGATTCGTTGGCCCCAAGCCCCTGTGAAGTTGTAGTGTCTGAGAACCTAGACTGGGCCTCTAGCACCGCGTCACCAACGGTACCTGGGCTCGCTTCTGGCTGTGCGATCGTTCCATTGCCCGAAACGTTATTAGCACTCTCAGTAGAAACACCTTCTACTGAAATCTGCTCGGTAGAAAAACCTTCAGCCTGACCTTTTGCAATTTCGCTTCGAGCTTCGGTGGCCTTCTGAGAGGCTTCAGCAGCTACCTTTAAATCTTGTGAGGATGGTTCCGCTGGCGCGAGCGCGGCTGCGCGCACTTGTTCCATTTTTTTCAGCGTTTCTTCAGGTGTTTTTTCTTCTGAAACATCGATGGATACCTGACCATCGGTGACGTAACGCCTATTATCAGGGCCCGTAGTGTACTCATACTGAGGTGCACCAGCGTATTGACCGCCTGTTGCCGCATGCGCTTGCTCGTGAACTCTTACTTCCTGATCCCGGGCTTTTAACTGTTCAATCTCAGCGGCGTCTTGTTTTTCTTGCTGCTCTTGTTGCTTATCTTGCGCGTCCTGTTTGCCTGCACTCTCATCCTGCGCGTTGTCTTTTTCTTGACCAAACACGTTTTGAAAAGCAGCTTGAAGCTCAGTTTGTACCTGAGGACGTTCATAAGTAACTGGTGCTGGCGGCTGCCCAGGGGCTTTTGCCTTATCGGCTTCAGACCCTAAGCCTTTCTGAGAGGCACCCTGTTGTGAATCTGAGGTTTGGGGAATAGTTTCCCGCTGCACGTTATCTCTGCGCGCAGATTCTGTATTTATATTTGCAGTAGGGTATGCAATGGCGTTTAGAATTGGTGTGACGATGTTCACTGCGACTTCTCCGTCTACGCCAGCACGTCAATAATAGTGCCGAGCATCTCGTCGGCAACACCGAGCACTTTGGCGGAAGCCTGTGCATTGCGCTCGCTTACATTTAGCGCAATTAAATCGTCAGTTAAACGTGAGGTGGAAGATGTTGAATTAGGTGTCGCGTTATTTATGTCAGTGTTAGCTGCAATAGGTTGAGCGGGCGCAACCGCATCCTCAGCGGTACGCTGAGCAATATTCGATGCCGCTTGCGAAATGCCATCGCTTGCACTTTGTAAACCATATTGGGCGGCTGCAAACGCAGAGCCTACGCCATCAATACCTGTCATACACTACCTCTAACCTCTCATGTGCAATTATTGACCAATTTTGCGTAAATGAAAAGTCGTGTATTACTGCCCGGCAGTAACTACTTGTAAGCAGTCGATTTTTAATGACGGGAGATGCTGCTAAAAAGCTTCAAACCAAAGGTAAACATTGGATTGAAGCTTTATTTAAAGAAAAGGTTAAGACGCTTTTCGCTGATAAACACCGGCGGCGAAACGAAAAAGAATGTCGGCAGTTTGCTGAGGGTGGGAAATAAACGGAGCATGCGACGCATGAGGCAAAACAACCGTATCAGCCTGAGGGTGTAGCTCGCAAATTCTATCGATACCACTAGTTGGTACAAGGCTATCTAATCGGCCATACAGTCGTAAAGTTGGTGTGGTTATCCGCCCGACTTCTTGACGCATGTCTTCAGTCGACAATATACGTAAGCCTTTCTTGAGCGCTTCTTCAGCAGGGTCTGGGTATTGGGTAACCTGCTCTCTAATTGCTTTAATATCTTGCTTGGCCGTTTCACTCCCCATGGCTTGAATTGCTAAAAAACGCTCCAGTGTCTTTTGGTAATTCTTTTCAAGCTGGGACTCGAACATAGTAAGTAAATCGGCAGCTATACCCGGCCAACAAGGCCCCGCAATAAAACGAGGTGTTGAAGCAATGGTCACCAGCCCAGTAAGTTTTTCTGGGACCAAAAGCGCTAATTTCTGTGCTACCAAACCGCCTAACGACCACCCAACTAATACACATTGGTCGGGCAATGAATCAACGATAGATTGAGCAAGGGTTTCAACGTTATAAGGTGAAGGAATAATCTCAGCGTTTTCTCCAAACCCGGGAAGATCAATGGTAGTGACGCGAAAATTATCGCTAAGGTAAGGAATGAAAGATGTGAACGCCCCGCTGTTCATCCCCCATCCATGAAGAAATACCACATCTACGCCTGTACCTTGAGTACGGGTGACAAGCTCGCCGTTTGTATGCAACATTTCCATTTACACCTCCTTAGGCAGTGACGTGTTTTTGAGGCAACACGAAATGATGAAAATAGGTCAACGTTCGACAATACAAGGAAGTTGATGGAATCAACATTATGAACCTTTCATGTTTACTATGTTATCAGGCAAGTCCTACGCCAGTATGTCACTGGTGTGAAGATGACATGTTTTTTTTCGATGCCACTTTGCATGGAAGTAATCTACTTCAATACGGACCGGTAGCAGGCCACGTCAAGCATAGCCACTATGATGCGTTGAGTGTATTAGGGCTTCATACCTGGCCCATGTCATCGCTGGTTCACCAGTTGAAGTTTACGCATTCCCTTACAGCAGGAAAAGTATTAAGTAACTGGTTTGTCCATAAAAAGCGACAGTGCACTTTATCAGTGCCCGATTTACTGCTTCCGGTTCCAATTAGTGCATGGCGCCTTGCAACGCGACACTACAATCAGGCGACCCTACTTTGTGAAAGCACAAGTCGTGAGCTAAACATACCGGTTAATCAAACATGGGCTAGACGAAAAGGCTTTAGCGTGCAGCATCATCTAACCAAAGCAGCCAGAGCGGAAAACGCAAGCCGTGCATTTGGCTTAACGAAATGGTGTATTGATGAACAGATAGCAGCAGCGGAAAGTAAAGCAGATGGAGGCGGTTTCACCGTCGCGATAGTTGATGATGTTCTTACCACCGGCGTGACCGTAAATACCCTTAGCAAAAGGCTTAAGCAGCGCTACCCCAATATAGCCATTCAAGTATGGGTAGCGGCATTTACTCCGCCGCCCAAAAGCAGCCTTCATCAGACAGCCTGAAGTTAACAGGGTGTAGGCCTTGGAAAACGCAATGGCGAGAACTAGTTTCAAAAGCGCGGCATTCACCGCGCTCTTAAAACTGATTTAGCGAATAAAATGTGACTGATAAATCGCATTGGCCAGCATCTTGTTGGTACCGTACCAATACCCTCTAAACTGCGTATTGTCGGTAAAGCCAATGACCACACCACGCCCCATTTTTTGTGTAGTTACAGCGGTTGATTCCGCCATTAGCGCTACCATTGCATTATCACTAAACCCAGCCATCAAAGGCTCGTCGGTGTAACGCGCTGGCGTCACAAAAGGTGAACTACTCGCTTCTATTATCATATTGTTAGTTTTAAACATGGGCAGCGTGTCATCGTCATACCCGTAAAACAGTGGATGAGAATTATCGATTTTCGCTTCAAATACGGCACCTGCCACGAGCTTTCTGGCGTATAACGATGCGCCGTCTTTGTAACTTAATTCACTTTCATCGAAAGCGTTATCAATACTTTCTCGGCTAACCACTTCTGCATCTAACCATTTATGCTGAGCAAAATAACGCAGCGCGGATTTCTGACCGACAATCACGCCACCCGCTTTCACCCACTCTTCAATTTGTGCTCTCTCGCTCTCCGTAAAACGATAGCTACCGCTTGGAAATAGTAGATGAGTGTAAGTTGCGCTTGGATCACTGAGCGCCCTTGTCAGGTGTTGTTGCTCTACGATACTAGGCGCTAGGCCCACCTTTGTGTCGAAGTAATGCCACATTTCACCGGCTTCGTATTCGCTGGTACCTTCACCGCCTACGATCAACACTTGCGGCAACGCCACTGGTGCCATGCTTCGGCTGCCTAAGTCATTCCCTGTGGGAGTTAACCCACTGCGTAAACTAAACACAGGTACCTGAAGTTGCTGTTGCGCTTCACGCAAAATGGACGCTAAGTTTTCAGGCTGACCCAAGCCTTTCGGTACAACAATACTGCCTGGCTGAAGCTCAACGTTTTTCCCGTCATATTTAATGGCAGAGAACGCTTCTTCACTGCTTCGCACTTTTACACCTGCTTCCAATAAGGTTTGCAGCATGGCTGGGGCATAATAATGCTGCCAAGAGAATGCGTAAGCATAAGCGTCAGGATGAATATCGTTGGGTGCTATTTGGGCTAGTGCGGAGGTGCCACTTAACTCAAGGCTTCGCACATCGCTCTTGTCTAAGGGCGCGTAATCTAAATTGAAAGCGAGCGCTAAATTCCACGTTGAAACATCGTAAAACGTGTTGTTTTCAAACGACGTTTGGGTTGAAAAAATAGATTTAACTAAGCGGTATTGAGACTGGCTAGTAGGAATATATATCGCCTTTCCTGCACCGTAACGAACTTTGTCAGCCTCAAAGTTTTTTGTTAATACATTATATTCAATGTGATGTTGTTCTAGTAGCGCGATAAAAGCATTAAAGCGAGCAGTATCATTCGATGCACTTACAACAAACCCAGCTTGTGCATCTTGCTTAGCTAAAGACTGCGTGCTCTTAACAAAACCCGATTGGTAGTCAAGAATTGCAGCCTTATTTGCCAGTGCGCCTTTGAAAGTGCTTAGCGAGGTAGTGATTTGGTTCGCTATGGTATCTTTAAACGCCAGCTTGCCATTGATGGAGTCCTGCAGGTGACCTCGTGAACTGGCTTGCTCAAACAAAATACCTATGCTGCCGTGTAAATCTGGATATGTAGACCCTTTTCCTGCATAAAAGTCGTCAAATCCTTCTTGGGTGAAATATAGCTCGCCCTGTTCATCGAACGCAGCAGCATGATATTGCGCCAGTGCCTCAGTAAGGGTGACGTTCCCGTCCGGCGTTAGCGGATTTTTACGCGAGCGTACGCCAGGCTGAAAAAAATAGGTACTGTCTGTGCCCATTTCATGAAAATCGGTCAGTACATGCGGGCGCCACTTGTGAAACTGTTTTATGCGTGCTTGGGATTCTGGGTGCGCCAGTAATAGCCAATCGCGATTCAAATCGAACCAATAATGATTTGTGCGGCCTGAAGGCCACCCCTCATCATGTTCACGGTGACGGCTGTCAGAAACCAGCTGCTTACCCTTGTGCATGTTAGCCCATTGAGCAAAACGGGAAAGTCCATCAGGGTTGAAAGACGGGTCAAATAGCACAATATTATTACTTAACAAGGCATCGATTTCTTCACCTTCGGCGGCGGCTAAATAATAAGCCAGCGCTAGGGAAGCATTGGTACCAGAAGGCTCGTTACCGTGGATACTGTAGCCCATGTAAAATATCAGAGGAGCATCGCTACCTACTTTTTTACCGCTTTCCATGGCATCAATGTGTTGCTGTCTCATAGCTTCAATATTGTTTCTATTTGACGGCGCGGTGATCGTCATCAGCAAAAGCGGACGATTTTCATGAGTGCGTCCGGTTTCTTCAATGGAGATGCGGTCAGAGGTTTCGGCAAGTAGCTTCATGTAATTCACAACTTGATCATGTCTTACATGCCATTCACCAATGTTGGCCCCAAGAACAGATTCAGGCGTTGGAATAGCCGGATTATAGGTTACGGTATCAGGTAAGTATGCTGTCACCGGCTGACCGCCTACATCAGGTGCAATAGTAACAGCTGATGCTAACGCTGGTTGGGCCACTGCTTGGTGACTGGTAGTTGCTCCGAATGCAATAGTGCCTAGGGCTAACAATGAAGTAAGTGATAATGGGTGGTTTCTGGCGGAGTTTTGCAATTTCGCTAACATAGCGCTTCCCGTCTTGTTGTTATAGTTGAGAACACGTTGCGCTTTGCAACGTTCCCAACAAATTCGATTTACTGGAATAATTTATTTAATTAATACCTGACTGTTTTACTCAGGTAAATTTGATACAATAATCCAAATTTCAAAATATGTAGGACTTGCTGATGATAACTATATCAGAAGAAGCCCAGGCTCACTTCGTAAAACTGTTGAGTAAACAAGAGTCTGGCACGAATATTCGTGTATTCGTCGTAAACCCAGGCACTTCATCGGCAGAGTGTGGCGTGTCCTATTGCCCGCCAGACGCTGTTGAAGAGACGGACACCCGTTTGCCATTTAATGGTTTCGATGCGGTCGTAGATGAAGAAAGCGCGCCGTATCTAGATGAAGCAGAAATTGACTACGTTACCGATCAAATGGGCTCTCAGCTAACGCTTAAAGCGCCTAACGCAAAAGCGCGTAAAGTGGCAGACGATGCACCGTTGATTGAAAGAATCAACTATATGATTGAGTCGGAAATCAATCCACAGCTAGCAAGCCATGGAGGCAACGTTGTGCTTACTGAACTAACCGAAGATGGTTACGCCATACTGCAATTTGGTGGCGGTTGTAACGGCTGTTCAATGGTTGACGTAACGCTTAAAGAAGGCATTGAAAAGCAAATGGTTGAACAGTTTGCTGGCGAGCTCAAGGGCGTGCGCGATGCAACTGAACACCAAGCTGGCGAGCATTCATACTACTAAGTAGAGTTTAGCTAGGCCCCTCTAGGTATCTTAACCTATGCAGACGCAAGACATTCATAAAAGCTGGCAACGATTCAAAATAGGCTTAACTATTTTCGTTGTCGGCGTCTTGCTACTATTTACATTAAGCCATTTACACATATCGCTATATGTTCTCAGTATGACTGTGCTATTTGGTGGTTTTGTCATTGCCATGTTTGGCTATATCGGCATTTTTCTAGCGCGTTTTTCGTCTTTGAAAAATAGGAAGCCGCCCCCCAAATTCTGACTTCACGTTCGCTTTACCTGCCTGCCTCCCGTAAATACGTACGAAAAACGGAGATTAACGACGTCAATTTTTGTGCCGCGTATAACGCTAAAGTTGTGTAGCCCCCCTAAAATAACATTTTCTACGCTTGTTCAATCCACAAACTATATTATCGCGCCAGTAGTCAAAAATGGATGTTAACGTTAGATTAGAGATCGTGCTAAGTATCTAAAAATGGAAGGTGGCCTGTGGTGAAGACAATAAAGAAACTTGGCCTACTCGGCGGTATGAGTTGGGAATCTACGGTAAGTTATTATCAAGCGATAAACCGCGGCGTAAATGCGCGACTTGGCGGCCTGCATAGTGCACCGCTTGTGATAAGCAGCGTTGATTTTGCACAAATAGAACAGCTTCAGCATAAAGGAGAATGGGATAAAACTGCTGACATTCTAATTCGCGAGGCAAAGCATTTAGAAACGGCCGGTGCAAAGGCCATATTAATTTGTACCAATACCATGCACAAAGTTGCAGCTGATATTGAGCAAAATATCTCTGTTCCTCTTATTCACATTGCTGATGCTACAGGGCGCGTATTAAAGCAAAACAAGGTTAAAAAAGTTGGGCTTCTAGGTACGCGCTTTACCATGGAGCAAGACTTTTATACCTCTCGCCTTGAAACGCTTTTTGGCATTCAAGTTGTTGTTCCTGATGATCAGCAAAGAAACACGGTTCATAACATTATTTATGAACAATTATGCAAGGGCGTGATTTGTGTTGACTCTCGTAACGCGTATATTGAAGTGATTAACGCGCTTGCTGCTAAGGGTGCTGAAGGTATTATTCTAGGCTGTACTGAAATCGCGTTATTAGTTCAACAAAAAGACACCAATGTTAGGTTGTACGATACGACGGCTATCCATGCTTCAGCGGCAGTAGATTTTGCGCTAGCCGACTAAATCGCGTGTAACTTAATTTTGATAAAGGGGTTTTGCCCCTACCATTTTCAGAGGACACAACTATGTTTAGCCACGTTATGTTAGGTGCGAACGACCTTGAAGCTTCAAAGAAATTCTATGATGCTATTTTAGGAGTATTAGGATACGAGCCAGGCGTTTTTGACGAGTACGGACGGGTATTTTACTATACGCCGAAAGGTATTTTAGCGCTAACAAAGCCGATTAACGGAGAGACTGCCACACACGGTAACGGCACCACGCTCGGCCTTGCCGCTCGAACACCAGAAGTGGTGGATGAATGGCATAAAGTGGGAAGCGAGAATGGAGGCGTGCCATGCGAGGACCCACCGGGTATTCGAGGCAATGGTGAACGCCAACTGTATCTTGCTTATCTACGGGATCCAGCCGGCAACAAACTCTGCGCTACGCATATCGTAAAGAAGTAACGATTACTGAGCCTGCTTAAGAGGATGATCGCTTTAGCAGGCGACTCCATACATCAGCTTTGCAATGTTATTAGTTCATCGCGTTTGTCTAAACGGTAAAAACTTAACGCCAGAGTCACACCACGGGATAGCAGGAAGGCTAAGAGAGCGTACCACAGGCTGACGTTACCTTGGTGCTGCGTAAGATACCACACGGGGAAATATACACCTAACGCGCTAATTATCATGGTATTTCTCATTGCGCTGGCTCGGGTAAGCCCTACGAAGACACCATCATACAAAAAGCACCAGTGCGCCAACAATGGGAGTAAAACCATCAAACCAAGGTAAGGTAACGCTGCTGTTACAATATCATCATGCTCGGTAAGAAGCTGAATTATGGCTTCCCCCCCCGCGTAAAATATCAGGCTGTAGATAAGGGCAAAAGCACTCGACCACGCCAGTCCTTGGTAGGTACGGCGTTTAATCTCTGCTCTATTTGAAGCACCCTTAGCTTCCCCCACCAGCGCTTCAACGCCATAGGCAATACCATCAAGCCCCAGCGCAATTAAAACAAAAAACTGCATGAGTATGGCATTAACCGCTGCCGACGTTTCGCCATAGCGAGCACCTTGAATGGTAAGAAACGCTAAGCAGCCTTGCAATGCTAAATTCCTTAGCAGCATGTCACCGTTTAGCTTCATCAGTACTTTTCGAGCTGCACGGTTGAACCATGACGCACTTACCGTCACACCGCCAACCTGCTTGAACGCTACTGCTAACGCCATTATTGCCATGGTATATTCAGCGATTACACTCGCCAGCGCAACGCCAGCCACCGACAGGTTGAACCCGAACACAAACACCACATCGAGTGCGGCGTTTAACAAATTTCCCACGATTTGTATCGCCATAACGCTGCGCGTTTTCTGCTGGCCAACCAACCATCCCACCAATGCGAGATTTAGCATGGCAGCCGGCGCGCCCCATACTCGCGCTGAAAAATAACTTTGAAGGTGAAGGGCAACTTCACTGTTGGGTTGAGTTAACGCTAAGCCTATAGAAAGAATTGGAGATTGAAGAGCAAGCACGGCTCCCCCCAATAGTACGGCTACTGCAACCGTTTGCCACAATACTTTTGCTGATTCAAGGGTGTTGTTCGGCGAGCCCTTAGCCTGTGCACTAAGCCCTGTCGAAGACATGCGAAGAAACCCGCAAACCCAGTATATTTGCGTTAAGATAAGCGCGCCTACCGACGCCCCCGCAAGCATTGCAGGTAGCGACATATGGCCCAATACTGCGGTATCCACTAAACCTAAAAGTGGCGTGGTAATATTCGCTAGGATCATGGGAAGCGCTAAAGCCAAAAGACGAGTATGATCATCAAAAAATGAGCGCTGAGTTACTGGGGCACGGGACATAAATGATCTCAGTAGGGGTTGGTTTCGCTATATACTATCAACCTATGCAACAGCATAAGTGAAAGGCGTACTTGTTTGACCAAACAAAAAAGACTGGCAAGTCGCCTTGTTTGGAAGTTTACCATGCTATCGAATTTAATCGGGCACTCAGTGGATGATGATATGAAAACCAACACCTTGATTCAAAATAAAGCGAAGAATCGCATTAATCTAAACGTCTTATCTTCGATGTTAGTGGGGGTTTTCAGCACGCTGTTCTTCGGGTCTAGCTTTGCTTCAGGTGCTGAAGAATATACTGCTGCAAATCCTGTTTCATCTATTACATCCAATATGCAGGATGAGGGAGGGACGAGCAGCAAGCCTAGTATAAGAACCGTACCTAACGCCGCGATTTTACTTTATCACCACGTTTCTTCGTCCACGCCAGCCAGTACCAGTATTTCACCTGAGGCTTTTAAGTCTCACATGGAATACTTAGACGCTCACCACACAGTTGTGCCACTGCAAGATGTTGTTTCAGCGATACAAAACAATACTACACTGCCAGAGAAAGCAGTCGCTATTACCTTTGACGATGGATACGCAAACATTTTAGACAATGCGCATCCCATACTCGCTGACTTGGGCTTTCCGTATACCATCTTCATAAACCCTGATGAAATTGGCGTAGGTCCAAAGCAACTAACATGGGAACAGGTGATTGCTATGCATAACGACGGTGTCGTTTTTGCCAATCACACCCTAGATCATTTGCATATGCTTAACGGTGAGCAAGCAATGGACGAGCGTACATGGCTCGACAAAGTATGGCAAAACGTAGAGAGCGCTGAGAAAAAAATAGAAGACAAATTGGATATTAGCCTTAAATATTTAGCGTATCCGTTTGGAGAGTACAATACGGCACTCGCTAACAAGCTTAAAACTGAAGGTTACATTGGGTTCGGTCAACACTCAGGAGCAGTAGGCCCAACGAGTAACATGCAGGCGCTTCCGCGTTTTCCGGCGGCAGGCCCATATGCCAATCTAGCGACACTAAAAACTAAGTTAAATAGCCTTGCTATGCCGGTAACGCACAGTTCACATGAAAACCCTCGCATGACAACACGAAACCTATCATCACCTATCAGCTTAACGATAAACAGTGACGATGTGCGCCTTACCCAAGTGAACTGTTTTTTTGGTGGCGATACCATAAAGACAAGCGTTGAAGGCAGCGTGCTTTCTTTTAATTTGAGTGAAACGCTTCCGGTGGGACGTTCACGGGTGAACTGTACGGCGCCGTCAAAAACACAAGCAGGGCGCTATTATTGGTACTCAACACCTTTTTTCGTGGCAGACGAAAAGGGTAATTATCCTGACTAGGGCGCAATTATTAGTGAAAGTTAGACTAGGTGCGAGCGCGTATTATAAAGCCCGCAATTATATAAGAAAACGTTTACCTATACAGGCTTGGCAAATCGTATAAAGCCTTTGTTTATCGACTCTTCTTGGAAGTTATGATGCTGGTAAAAGCGAATAGCCGGAATGTTCGACACTTCAACATCTAGCACCAGCTTACGCTTTTTCAGCTTGTCCGCCCTTTCATGCATGGTATCTATTAATCGAGAGCCTACTTTGCTGCGCTTCGCGCTTTCGGCAACAGAAAGGTGCCCTATCATTAACTCACTCGTTGTGGGAGGAGTAAGATTTACAGCAACCGTTTGATTGCGCATTAGAACCGTCATGGCTTCGTCAAGAGTAAAATATGACGTGATACTATCAAGCGTCGCTCTATCGAACGCAGCTCCTAGCTTACTATGCCATGAAGTGACAACACCCAGTACTTCACTGCCTTTACTAGCCACCCAGTGGTTCTTGAAACCGTACTGGCCACCGCCTAACTCCCAAGCGTGAGCAAGATAGCCATCGGCTGTTTTATTTTTATTGTGTCCGAAGATAGACGTTAACAATGACTGTGCCGCGTTTAATATAAGCGGCGTAGTTTGCGCAGCATCAGATGCTATGCCTTGCCTGATTTTGATTTCCATATTACTGCTTCGAAATAATTACTGGCATGTCTGCCAATATTTGCTGAGGATCACTTACCGATAGCTTCCCTGGCTCTCTTTTTGGTTTAAATCTTCCTATCACCCTAGCTTCAGGGTCGACAAGTACAACAGAAGCACTGTGATCAACTAAATAATTGGGGTTATCGGTGCTTTCTGCGATAGCATACATCATTCCCAAATTGCGAACGAAGGGAAAAAGCGCCTTATGCTCACCGGTTACGGCGATAAATTCCTCATTAAAATAGTTTACGTACTCTGCGAGTCGTTTTACTGAATCGCGTTTTGGATCCACCGACACAAAAACAACTCTAATAGGTTGGACACTCTCTAGGGCTTTTAGTTCAGGGTATACACCATTCAATTCAGCCATGGTGGTAGGGCAGATATCAGGGCAAAAGGTATAGCCCACAAACACAAGACTCCATTGCCCTTTCAACGATGCGTTATCGAAAATGTCGCCATCATGGGATGTTAATTCGAACGGCGTGATTTCACGAGGTTCAGGATAGGCTTGAAAGTATTCAGGTTGGCTTTCAACAGATGGGGGCGCGATGTAAAGCGCCCCGACAATGCCCGCACATAATGCTAAAAATGCAACAAGGCCGACGATAGTTCGTTGATTCATAAACTCAATGGTACATAGTGATCTAAGAGTAGTACAACAAACAATACCATGAGATGAATAATTGAAAACCTAAAAGTTTTCATTGCAGTTTCAGGTTGTGCATCGAATTTAAGTTTTAACGCATAATACAAAAAACCAATATTGAGAAGACTTGAGCCTATCAAGTAAATAAGGTCGCTCATTCCTGTCAAATAAGGAAGTAAACAAACGAGCCCTAACAATACGGTATACAGCAGAACAGAAGTTTTAGTAAAGGCAACGCCATGGGTTACCGGCAACATAGGCACCTTGGCTTTGGCGTAGTCTTTCTCTCTGTGAATGGCCAGCGCCCAGAAATGGGGTGGAGTCCATGTAAAAATGATGAGTACGAGCAGCAATGCGTGAGAGTGAACTTCTCCTGTTACCGCGGTCCACCCCAAAAGAGGAGGAGCAGCCCCCGCTAACCCACCAATGACGATATTTTGTGGCGTAGCGCGCTTTAGGTACATTGTGTATATGAACGCATAGCCGACCAAACTGGCCAAGGTTAACCACGCTGTTAGCATGTTTACGAAAAGAGCAAGCACAACAAAGCCCAATACTCCCAAGGTGCCAGCAAACCATAGCGCGTGGTTAATACTCACCTTGCCTTTAGCTACCGGTCGGTTAAAGGTACGCGCCATAACACTATCAATCTTATGATCTACAACATGATTAATAACTGCTGCAGAAGCTGACAGCATGCCAATGCCTAACAAACCACCTATCAGAATTTTTGCATTGACCCAGTATGGCGTGGCTAAGCACATACCCACAAGGGCGGTTAATAGGAGCAGCATAACCACATTAGGCTTAGTCATTTCATAATAATCACGCCACGTTACGACCTGATGTTGGCGAGATGAACGAGCGTGTAGCGAAACCGATTTAGCCATAGAAACCTCCTGGAGCTCTAGGGAGAATATGAGAAGACGTTGACCCAGCAACAGCGTTTGGTGTCGATGCGTCCGTTCTGAATGCGCCAGCACTATGCAATGGACGTGAACCTGATAATGCATGACTATTTTGTCTATCACTGTTGAGGGCACGCGTATGCTGTGTCCTTGTCACTAACGTAAAAATTAGATTTATCAACGATAGAAGCAGTATCGCAGCCACCGCGTTGTGTAAAACGGCCACGGCGAGTGGCAACATGAAGACTACATTACTGATACCTAAAGCCACCTGTGTGAATAGCGCTAGTATCATAAATGCACTTACATATTTTTGTTTTGATGTAGCGTAGCGGCTTACTAAAACGCTAATCCCCAAGGCGAGTAAATACACAAAGGTGATAAGAGCACCTAACCTATGAACAATATGCATGGTGACTCGCTCACCATAATCATGAGCACCAAATTCATAGTTTTGTGCATCAGGAACGCTAAAGGCTCCGGGGATATCAATACGGTCTTGCCAACCACTCTCACAAACAGGCATCTCTGTGCACGCAAGTGCGGCGTAGTTAGCAGAGGTCCAACCCCCAAGCGCAATCTGCGTTATTAGAACGCCTGCGCCAATAAAAGCTGCAAGTTTAAGGGATGACTGAAATGAATTAGCTTTCTGTGACGTATCTGAGGCTGCCTTTTCGATTGGGACATCGTTTAGACCCAAATGGTATGCTTCGTAAGTGCGATTGCGTAAACGTAAATAAAGCACAAAAAGACAGGATAGAACCGAAAAACCTCCCAGTAGATGCCCCATTACGACGACAGGGAGTAAGTTGAGCGTTACTGTCCACATGCCAAGGGCAGCTTGAAAAATTATTAATCCAAGTAGAAGCAGAGGAAGCTTCACCGGCGTACCTTTATGACGCTGTCTTACCGCAATGATAGCAATAGCCAACACACAAAGCCCTAGGGTCCCAGCGAAGTAACGATGAATCATCTCATTCCACGCTTTGAATGCCTCGACAGGACGCTCTGGATAGGCTGCGTTTGCCTGAGCCACTTTCTCTTCACTTAAGGGCACGGTAAGGTTGCCGTAACATCCAGGCCAGTCGGGACAACCAAGGCCCGCATCGGTCAAACGTGTATAGGCACCTAAAATTATGACAACCGCTGCAAGGAAAATACTAAATAGTGTTAACTTTTTCATAGCGATTACCCTATGCGTGATAATTTCAAAAGCTTTCTCATGTCGGCCAGCATATTGCGACTTTCCATCACAGCATCTTTTCTATCATCCCTAATCTCGTAAAAGAGCATGGCATTATTCTGCGTATCTACAATGTAAACACTGCTTGAGGCAAGAGAGGTGGGTGTGGTAACCCTCATTGTCTCAACGAAAGGGTATTCACGTAGGGCAGCTATTGCACGTTTATCACTGGAGGATGTGGTGACAACTAGTGCTTGAGCGCGGTCAGATTCTTTTCCCAGTGCCAGCCACACTTGATTGATGCTAAACAGTGCATTCTCACATACGGCATCACACTCGTCTGGCATAACGTAGAGTAAACGCCATTTTGGATCTACGTCGTCAAGTAAAGCCCCCATATCAATAGTGGGCGACAACAGTTGCCCCTTATTGGTAGCGCCTTTGGTAAACCAGTCATTTTCAAGTGCTAGCTTTGCCAATACCACCGGCAAAACAAACACTGCCACCATAATTATTAAGGTTTTCTTTGAAGCAGTATTACTCATAACTTCGTCCTTTCTTACTAATTGCATAGCCGCCGATGGCCGCTGCCGCGATGGCTAACCCAAACCATTGAACGGCGTAACCAAGGTGCTTTTCTGGAGACATTACAACGGCTTTGTATTCGCGCACATAGGTGGGATCAGGCGTTGTAAGGTGAAGAATAAACGGTAAAAACTTTCGCTCTAGCGCACTGCCAAGTGCAGAAAAGTCTATGTGTTGAATAAGTGTTGGGCTGTTAGAAAGCGACATATTCGTTTCTCTCACCAGCGGGTTTTCGCCAGGTACACTAATAACGCCTTCGAACGCCCGTGTTTCGCTCGATAAACTTATGTTTGGTAGGGTTCTTACTAGATCTGGCGCTGGTAACCAGCCAAAGTTGACGAGCAACCATCCCGCGTTTGTATAAACCGGTGCCAAAACATCAAAGCCAACGCGCTGATTGTGTATCTGATTATCTAAAAGAAGAACGTGATTACCATCGAGCTGCCCCTTTACCAATACAATAATGTCACGAGGGTCTGAATGCGTCAGCGCTGCTTCTAAACTCAAGGTTCCATTACTTTGCTTTTGCGCTATGCTAGCTAAACGTTGTTGCTTTTGGACCATGCGCTCAAGTTGCCAGTATCCCAAGCCGCACATAGCTGCCACACTAATACCCGTAAGTAACCAGGGTATAAAATGGCGTGGGCGAGAAAACATGATTATCTGGCTCCGTGGCACATTAGAATAAAAACAGAGGTCAGTATGCTAATAAAAATCGTCCTTATTGCTTTAGTGCTATTTATGATTGTGAACTTGTTCATGGCAATGCGAGTTATGATTAAAAATGACACGACAAAAGGCCCCATGAGTAAATACATTGGTCGACGTGTCCTCACTTCTGCCATCATTGTCATTCTTATCCTTATCGCTATTGGTACAGGCTTGATTACCCCAAACCCAAGACCTTATTGAGTCTGGGGGCTTTTTCATAGCACGTAGACAAAGATGTAGAGCATTACCCACACTACGTCTACGAAGTGCCAGTACCAGCTCCCCGCTTGAAACGCGAAATGGTTGTCTGGCGAAAAGTGCCCTTTTAACACTCTGAAAAATAGTACGATCAGAATGATGGTCCCCAAGGTGACGTGCATACCATGAAACCCAGTGAGCATAAAAAAGGTGTTTCCGTAAATGCCTGACTGAAGTGTTAGCCCTAAATCGCGATAAGCATGGATATATTCCTCCACCTGAAGGAACAAGAACCCACACCCAAGTAAAATCGTTATGCCAAGCATCAAAGTTAATTGCTTACGCTTATTTTGCTCCAACCCTACGTGCGCAAAATGCAGCGTAATTGAAGAAATAAGCAGAATAACGGTATTTATAGTTGGAAGACCTGCGGCACTCATCTCTTGTGTGGTAATGCCACCAGGTGTAGTTACTAGGGGCCACATCGCCTCAAAGGTCGGCCATAACACCTCGTTGGTCATGGCGTTGTTTGATGCGCCACCCAGCCATGGCACAGCAATGAATCTCGCGTAATAAAGTGCACCAAAGAACGCGGCAAAGAACATGACTTCTGAGAAAATAAACCAGCTCATTCCCTGTCGATAGGAACGGCCCAACTGATCGCTATAAAGCCCCGCCATCGATTCATCGATTTGATTTTTAAACCAGCCAATCAACATCACGAGTAAAACAGCAATACCAGCTAAAAGAATATAACCTCCATAGCCGGCTTCACCTCTCGTTGCTTCAACCACAAAGTTGCCTGCGCCTACGGCGATGAGGAATAAAGCAACAGCTCCTACAATTGGCCAAGGGCTTTGCGCGGGTACATAATATTTTTGATAGTCGTTATTCTGAATTTCGGACTGCATTTTTTTCTCCTTACCCCTTGCGTCTATTCACCGGCAGACGGTGCTGAAGTCATAAAGGGATTCGGTGTTGTCGTTAGGTCACTTGCTCGCGCTGTGACGTCATAGAGTGTGTACTGCAATGTAAAAAATGTAATATCTTCTGGTAGCTGAGGGTCGACGTAAAACTGCATGGGCATATACGCTTCACTCCCGGCATCCAGAGGCTGCTGGTTAAAGCAGAAGCATTCGGTTTTGTTTAAGTAGAGCGCTGCCATACCAGGAGATACAGAAGGAATCGCTTGCGCCACAATATTACTCGACGCTGGGTTTCTCACGTAGAAAGAGACAGTATTGAGTTCGCCAGGATGAACTTTTACGCGTTTGGTTTCAGCACGAAATTCCCAAGGCATTCCAGAGTTGGTTCGGGTTATAAACTCAACCGTGACTTCCCTGGATTCATCAATTTCTACTGATTGGTAAACCGCTGCGCTTCCCTCTGTCTTGCCGTTAATCCCTGTAAAGTCGCAAAACACATCGTAAAGGGGCACCAGGGCGAAGCCGAAGCCAAACATGCCGATGACAATCGCGACTAGCTTGATCACCATTTTGTTATTTGCACTTTGTTGTGACATCACGCTACCTCCGGTTAAATCCAAAGGTGAGGGTAATTAGACGTGTGAAAAAACAATCTAATTACTCCACCATCTAGACAGTGTGGATTGTTATCCATACTGTCCACATTCATAGCAACAACTGCCTGCTTATTTCACAACGGGCGGTGTTTCGAATGTGTGATAAGGAGCAGGCGATGGAATCTCCCATTCTAGACCTTCTGCGCCATCCCATACTTGTGACGACACGGCCTCCCCCTGCTTCTTACACGCCTTGATAAGTAGCGCCAAGAAGATCAGTTGAGAAAGGCCAAATGCAAAGCCGCCCAAGCTTATCCATTTATTGAAGTCGGCGAATTGCAGTGCATAATCTGGAATACGGCGAGGCATACCTGCCAAACCAACAAAATGCATGGGGAAGAACAAAACATTTACTGAAATGAGCGAGCACCAGAAATGCCACTTTGCAAGTGTGGTGTCGTACATTTTCCCTGTCCATTTAGGCAGCCAATAATAGACAGCAGCCATAATGGAAAAGACAGCACCTGTAACCAAAACATAGTGGAAGTGAGCCACAACGAAATACGTATCGTGGTATTGGAAGTCAACGGGCGTAATCGCAAGCATTAACCCTGATAAACCGCCAATGGTGAAAAGCACAATAAAAGCGATAGCGAACATCATCGGCATTTCAAAGCTTAGAGAGCCCCGCCACATTGTCGCAACCCAGTTGAAGACTTTCACACCTGTTGGCACAGAAATAAGCATGGTGGCAAACATGAAGAACATTTCCATGTACACCGGCATCCCTGTCGTAAACATATGGTGAGCCCATACAATAAACGATAGCAGAGCTATAGACGCGGTAGCATAAACCATCGACGCATAGCCAAAGAGCTGCTTTCTAGAGAAGGTAGGGACTATTTGAGAAATAATGCCAAACGCTGGCAGAATCATAATATAAACTTCAGGATGCCCAAAGAACCAGAATATATGCTGGAACATAACAGGGTCGCCACCACCAGCAGCATCGAAGAAACTCGTGCCAAAGAACTTATCAGTTAATACCATGGTTACCGCCCCCGCGAGCACCGGCATAACCGCTATAAGTAAAAACGCAGTTATTAGCCATGTCCACACGAACAGGGGCATTTTCATCCACGTCATACCCGGCGCACGCATATTAAATATGGTAACGATTACGTTAATCGCCCCCATGATTGACGAAATACCCATAATATGAACAGAGAACACGAAAAGCGCCGTTGAATCCCCG
>Ga0209712_10001508_pt1 | contig 19779 bp, 20 predicted proteins | sample ArcOceMetagenome_FD_187443 | JGI IMG/M metagenome (GOLD analysis project Ga0209712, IMG submission 187443) | Marine eukaryotic phytoplankton communities from Arctic Ocean - Arctic Ocean - Greenland ARC118M Metagenome (SPAdes) (version 2) | ecosystem: Environmental > Aquatic > Marine > Oceanic...
ACCCAATTGCCTCCTTTTGGACGCATGTGTACTAAACGGGATGGTAGCCTCCACGCTGTTCATGTTGACGCACTAAAAAGCCGCCCTGGCGAATCTTTTACTACATACGTATAGTTTAATTTTAAATCACTGGTCAATCAATCAATCAATATAAAAATCAGTGGTCTGCCTGTCAGAATGGAACTTATTGGGCAGGAGCAAAATTGTTGGAGCAGGCCAAGTATTATCAACAGCAGAGTAAAAAGCAGGAGAAGAGCGCAGCTGGAAAGAGAAAGGCGGCGGTAGCAGGAGCTGACGAAGGGAGTGAAGGAGCTGGAAAGAATAGGAAGGTCAAGGCAGCTGATGGCAAGAACAGCAAGGCGGTACTCAAGGCTGAAGCGGAAAATATCATTGAGCGCATAAAAGCTGTGGATAATGTCTCGACCGAGGATAAAGTTTACGATACTTGTCCACAAGTTGTTGCGAACATCAAGGGTTTCCTCGCGCGTGAAGGAGTTACCAAGGCAATGGTGCTCGAAGCATTGGGTGGGATCAATAGCAACTCGCTTAACAGGTTCCTCTCAGGAAAGAAGCAGGACCAATGTGGTAATGTGACTTACGAGGGAGCCTATATATTTTTTGAAAAGTTGAGGATCTTGGAGGGCAAGACCAAGAGTCAGGCTAGATTGAAGAATGAGAGGGAGAATCCTGGCGGATTTTCGCTTGTCAAGGCAAGGTCTAATGGTTGGATGCTTACAACACGATTCTAGAGAGTAAAGCATGCATGGAAGTGCATTTATTGGGAGAAAGGTATATGTCTTGCGTTCGGTAGGTGGGATCGCAGCAGAAAGAGGCGAACATCAAAATGATAACTTTTCAGAAAGAAATTCAAATGATGACTCGCAGGAGTTACTAGTAGATAAGACAAGTTGATATGTTCATTTATACATATCCTTTTTACTATTTCTTATTTGCTCCAGCCTTCACTCATCCAAGTTACATCTTTATCCAAAAGGAGAAAGAGTCTGATCACCACATTTGCACAGTGCTTGGAATTAGTTTCTTTCATTGGTGTTAAAAGACAATAAGGGCGGCGGAGAAAAAACATGAAACAGTCGCCATTACCATACAGTGCAATACACGGATATGGCGTGGAATCACTTGATACGTACATAAAACATAATTCGAAATGTCTTCACAGACTCGAAGGATGTTGAATAATTGAATACTACTCTTTTTGAATAACACGTTAACGTTTACTGGTACAGCAGTTTCAACCTCGCTTGGAATCTGGGAACGATGGAAAACATATTCTTTTCTAACAGCTTATTCTCGCAGCTCGATTGAAAGTGTAAAGGCGTTTACTATTCCCAATCATGTTGTGATTTTTCACATTAGTACCAGTTTTGATGTTTCACATTAGTACCAGCAAGAAATGAATGTAAGAGATAAAGCTCAGAGACGAGAGGATTTGTGTGAGATGCTCGGAAGAGGATGCTAAACAATCACTGATTTGGAAGTAATGTATTCATTTCCGCGGTTGTTTTCGTTTCTGCTTTAGAAATGTAGTTGGCATCAGATCAGCTACCGGTAGTCTACGTGCACCGATACTTTTCGATGAGCATTGTGAGATGAACAAAACGAGTTTTATAATAAATGAAATACGGTTATATTACTGTTATGTTTCACATCCAATTTAGTACAGTTCAACATCCTCAATCTTGTTGGGGTATTATTGGTTGGTCGTATATAAAACAGAAGAATCTTGGAAGAATCGGCGATTTCATCATTCATCATACATAACAAAGAACAACGTAAAGCGCAGCCCTCTAACTAAACATCAGACCTTACTCGCCACCATGGGAAATTCCGCAAGCAACAACCTAGTTCTAAACCTCAATGAGTCAGGCCATATCACTGCTGGATCAACGCTCTCTGGCACAGTGTGTGCAGTTGTTCCTCCTGGAACAAGGAATGCAGCATCTATTGGACTTTCCTTGTTTTTGATTGGCAAAGAAGATGTGAAAGTTAGATACACTACAAGTACCACGGATCATAATGGAGACTCAAAATCTGTAACCAGGTACTCGTACGCTAAACGTGACATTGTGAGGGTGGTAATCCCTCTTCTTGATTCTGCAGGGTCGTCGGCGTTCCAAGATGGTGAACAATACGCAGTTCCTTTTCAAGTGCAAATACCTGATCACCTTCCTTCTTCTATGCATCACAATGGCGATGGTGGTTACTGTTCTATTGTGTATAAACTTAAGGCAGAAATTCAAGGAGGAGGATGGTCAAATCCGACAAAAGAAGTGTCACTTACGATTTTTGCAAGGCCGCCTGATAGCGCACCTGTACCAAACTTAGTTGCGCCAGTATCTACAGATATCAAGCTAATGTGCTGCATTCCAAGGGGAACAATCACAATTGCTGCTAACATTGATGATACCCGAGTAGGTACTGGTGAAACATTGAATGTCGACTTTGGATGCAAGAATGAAGCAGTAACAGATATTCAATTTGTAAAAGCCAAAGTAAAACAAACAGTAAGGTGGTCTTCTGGAGGTCATCACAGCCAATCTAAGATCATTATTGCAGAACAAAATTTTAATCTAACAGGTGCAATGAGAGCCCTTTCCAAAAGTGCGTTGGGACAGGTCAAGGATGAAATAGACAATGGGATTAGGTCACGCGGCGTGACAGATGATATGTACAGGGAAATTCTTGCTGCCGTGCGAGATGGAAGTAACAAAGTTACACTTCATGTTCCTTTCACTGCATACCCGACTTATCTTGGAAGCCTCATAACAGTCGAGCATAGTTTGGGGATCATGGCGAAGACTCCATGTGGATCGACAGATCCAAAGATTAAAGTTCCCCTTCAGATAGTCACACCTCCAAGTGCCCCCCCAATGAGTCCTATGCCAAACGCACCTCCCCTACCCGACGGTTGGAATTCAGGAAATTATACAACCCTGGAATCAAATACTGGAGGAGGAGGAACCACCTCGTATGGTGGCGATGTCGTTTCCGGTGAAGAAGAAATCGTTGTTGACTCGTTTGATTTGCCTAGTAATTTGGGAGGTCCGTCAGATTACTCATTCCCATCCTTGCTCAAAGAGATCCAATTTTCTATCAGCGTCAAAAGCAAGCTTGAGGAGATGATCAAAGATGATAATTGGAAAAACCTCCTAAGCTCCTTGCAGCCACAAGATGTTGTCGCAATCATTAATAAGGTTACTATGGAGTTTGACCAGGCAGATGTTGCAGTCTTGGTCGCATCTGTGGTGACCAACTTTGGATGTGCCTACGTAGTTGCAATTCTTGGCTCTGTATCAGACTGGATGAGAATTCAGTTTGTGCAAAAAATGATTCCTCTCTGCGCAGACCTAAGACAGAACAAATCTCTCATTTTGAACGAGTTGACTGATTGGGAAAGAGTAAGCACCGAGCACGACTTTGAAGCTGCGCTGAGCTCCTAGAAGAGTGTAGTATTTTTCAACCCCTTTGAGAGGAATGAGTTTTATCAGTACGTGTATGTAAGGGTGGTGTCGAGTGAGTGTTTAATGTTTTGGAAATCGACACTGAAGATTGATTCTTCGGTTTAAAAGGTGACGCACCAATTGTAGATAAACTGCAATAGAATTTAATTGACCATGTTTGTACAACACATATGTAAACCTGTACCTTGGAACTGAACGGCGTATGACTAGTTTGTTGCGTCTCCCAAGCATCACAAATTCCACATAGAATCGGGCAATTGCTTCGTACATTATGCTATTGTTCCTGCACCTCGAGGTATTTTGGGACGCCCAGTCTCAACTCGCAGGTTCTTCCATTTCCGAACACTCCAAATGTGCCGTAACATTGGAACCCCGTTTCGCATGTAACAGGACAATTCTCTTCCACTCCTGGCTTACTACAACGACATGGTGTGTCGGTTGTTCCAACAAATTTGCAATTTATCGTTCGTGCTGACGTGTACTGGAAGCTCACATCGCTGTCCCGACAGAGTTTAGACGTTGCTGGGCTTGGCGTTGTCGGAGTGGCGACTGGACTTGGTGCGGCGAGAGTTGCAACTGGACCTTCCGTTTGCCCTCCACCACATTCACAGCATGCTTCATTTGCTGTCTGACTAAATTGTTCAAAACGAGATGCATATTTATCAACAAAGATTTGATTTCGTACGATGGTCCATCAGAATCATACCCAGTTCGGAGGTGCATCAGTACATGGGCCCGGACTTCAGGAAACTAGACAAACCGTTTGGTCTGACAACACAATCACCGTATTTACTCTGACAGTATGATCTGACCTGATAATCATTTAATATCATTATTTACAGTCTAGAAATATGTGCATTTGGAAGCCCAAGTGTTGATGTTTAGAACTTCATAGACATTTTCGCTCCTTGCGTGCCAGCACTAGGGTTGATATTTGATTCTGCAAGCATGGCACTTTCTTCTTGCACTTTGTTTTCACTGTTCCTAGCCAAGATTTTATTGAATTGATTTTGGTTTCCGATTATTTTCATAGCTCCAAGAACTTGCTTATCTGTTTGGATAGATCTATTGATAAGCATGCTCTCTGGTAAATATCGGGAGAGAATACCTGTTGCAACATCTTCTTTGATATCAGTCTTGTATTTATCGAAATCTTTAGTCATATCTTGCATGATGCTAGCTTGAAGCTGTTCCAATTCCTTTGTGCTTCCCTTATACCCACTTCTTTCAAGAGACTTCTTTAGGTCATTGATGGGACTGCTGTATAGAGCGTCAAGTTTCAAATCGCCACTATTTGCCTGTTGCATAACGTAGCTTTGAAACTCCCGGTATAAACTATCGTCGACAGCAAAGTTATTTGTAATCTCGTGTTTTTTGCTCCACTCAGCAGCAAAATCTGGAATAACATTTGATCGCAAGAGCGTTACTTCGAGAGCAGATGCCTTGGGAGCTTCAACTTTATAATCGACAACAACTCCTCCGCCATCTTTCACCTCTCTTCCATTTTTGGTGAAGAAGACGTTCTTGTCTTTTTCTGCCACCTTGGAAGCCTTGTATTTCCCGTCGGTGCCAAGTCCAGCCCCATTACTGTAGTTCGTGGATTGGATGCAACGTCCACTAGGAGTGTAATACTTCGCGACAGTAAACTTCAAAGCAGTATTAAAAGGCAACGCTTCCACATTTTGAACTAATCCCTTACCATACGTTCTGCCACTACCAACAATGACACCGACGTCCAAGTCTTGCACTGCGCCTGACACAATTTCAGCAGCTGATGCGGTAGAATCATTGACAAGAACTGCCAACTTAGTTTTTGCATCAAGGATTGGATCAGCCCTGCTCTTGTAGGTTACACCCGGAAATCCTCTGCCCCTTGCCGAAACGATTTCAGAGCCGTTTGGGACCAACAAAGAAGTCACGTCCACAGCCGACGTGAGCAAACCTCCTGGATTGCCACGCAAATCAATAATTAGACCCTAGAAATTTTCAGCCAACAACGATGGTTAGATATTGTTGCACTGGTGTTATTTATTCAATTGCAATAATAAGAATCGATAATTGCATATCTCCAACTTACCTGGAGCGATTGGTTTCCATTGGTTGCGGCTTCCGCTGCTTGCTGAAGCGCAAAGATTGCATTCCTCATTTCACGACCAGCATCAGCAGTGAAACCACTGAGTTGAATGTATCCAATGCCATCTTTTGGATTTCCAACCATGGTTGCCAATTTAACATCTGCAATTTGGACCACAGTTCTCTTAATGGTGATCGTATTCTGACCCTCAACTCCTTCCCTCTCAAACGTAATATCCACGGATGAACCCGGGTTACCCCTCAATTTATTCCTCACATCTTCGACAGTAGATCCAGGATCGATTGCTGATCCATCGATTGCCACAAGCTTATCTCCAGGCCGCATTCCGTAATCAAATGCATACCCCTCAAATGCATTAACAACACGGATTCCCTTCGATACAGCCTTTTCATAGGCTTTTTGGTCCTCTTTGCTCTTTGCACGGCCTAAATCTCCCCCCAAAAGATCATCATCGTCACCATCATCTAACGAGATTGTATCATCATCAAGCAATTGTGCATTTTCTTTCAAAGCTTCTTTCGGAAGAATCTTACTTCCTCCTGCAGAAGTATCGCTACCTGCATTGCTCACAACAGCTGCAGGAACAGGCTTAGGAATGGTGGTACCACTAATGACGAGACCAATTCCTCCGTAACGACCTTTAATGGATTCGTTCATATCCTGTGCTTCTTGTCTCCCCTCAAATTCAGTGTAAGGGTCTAAACTCTTGAGCATGGCAGAAACACCAGTCTCGAAAAGTTTCTTAGTATCGACATCGTCAACATATCCGGATTCCAAGTCCTATAGAAAATCAATCTGTAAGAAAGGAATCAAGTCATGATTTGATGCAAGCATATCTGCTATTTAACTTAATTATAAATAAACTCACCGCTAGAATTGTTTCAAAGAGAGTGACGGGCTCTGACATTTTGTCCACTGAGTTGTAAACTGGAACAAAAACCACCGTCAAAGCAAAGATAGCCCCAACTGTGAAGGAAGCAAGTGCCACTCGAAGAGTAGGGAAAAAGTTTATCATCTTGGTGATCAAAACTTTCCATAAAGTGACAATTTTGTTCGAAAGCGATGTGGAAACACCATTCTCGTCTTCCTCTGACTTTTCTTCAGGTTCATCTTTCTTGGAAGCTAGCTGTGTGCCGGTTAGTGCCAGTTTTCTTTGATGCAGAAATTTGAAAGGGCTAGTGCCAGTACGATGATGGTTGAATCCATTGGTCTGACCTATTTGCATTGTTGTAGGATAACGGTGCGTTCTTGCAGATGGAGCAAGCGGACGTGAGACATTATTAATAACATATGCATCAACCGTAATTACTGCCGTCAGGAGAACTAACGTATATCTTCCTTTCATTATCATTGGTTATTGTCCAAGCTCTAAGTTATTATACAGTTGTACTGTATTATGGTGTGCGTTCTGAGAATTCTTGAAATTGTAAAGAAGAACTGATGATGGCAGCAACCTTTAAGCCAATGATGCTCGTCTTCAATTTATTCGCAGAACAACAAGATTGTTGTGGAGGTGGTGGTGGACATTCGAACATAAGCTGACGATAAGACATTCAGGCCTTTTGACTTCAATAAAATCTTTCTTCTTTTTGTTTTGTTTCTACCGTATCTACTAAGTAGTATCTACCTACCGGGTATTCATATTGAACTTCCTACCTTCACGTTGTGTTAGGACTTAGGACCTATCATCTATCATATTATCTATCTTTCCACCACTCTAGAGACATGGGAAAGGGTGCAGTCATCGTAGCCAGGCACGGCGAGCGCATAGACTACTACCTCCGGGACGTGGGATCAAATTGGCTACAGAACGCTGAAAGAAAATGGGATCCACCACTCACACATCGCGGTCAGATGCAAGCTCGGAGACTAGGGTCACGCCTTCACAAAATGATTCAAGAGAATGACCTCCCGCCCATTGAAGCCGTATACTCTTCGCCACTCGTTAGATGCTGCATGACCGCCGGAGAAGCTGTGATTGGATACAACACCGAGGCGAACGGAGTAACGCTGACAGATCAAGAGCAAGAGCAAGAGCAAGAGCTCCAGGTGATCATAGAACAAGGACTCGTCGAGTCTCTGAATGATAAATGGTTTAGATCGTGGTGTTTACCAGACTCGGATGGGACCTGGGGAGGACCAGGAGGTGGAACGTATCAAAATGGGGTCTTTCCACCAGCAATAGATGAACGCGTTGTGGATGAGAGGGCCAAAGGGCCAGCTCATCATCTCATGCATAAATCAAAACAAGTCTCCGCCTTTTTGTCAACTTATATTGGGCATGCGGAGGATATGTCGCTGTCCCAAATGAAGGATTCATCTATCGCTCCGGAAATTCAGAACTCGAAGGAAGCCTCGAAACTAATGAAGCAAGACGGTGATGAATGCATTTTCTCAGTTGAAGAGACAGACTACAAATGGGGTCAATTCGAGTCTCGAAAGGGTCAACAAGATCGCATGGAACATGTCGTGAATGAGCTGACGAAGAAACATCCAGATAAGTGTATTCTTTTGGTATCTCACGGTGGGCCAGTTACCCATCTGTATGAGCGGCTGAGTGGAAATGATTGGGAGCGGCATGGTGTCAGCTCCTATACATCCTTCAGTATTTATCAACCAAGTCAAGATGGATGGAAGACTTTGGCCGTGAACGATTCAATTCATGTGGAAGAAATGCATTTGGAGTCATCAGACCAGACAACCTCCTTCGTGTAGTTCTAACGCAATACTCCCTAATGTTATTTTATTTCATTAGTATAATAAGAATTTCTAGTGCGTTACAGTACAGTAATCCTAGGTCTCGAGATTACAATTTTACTCGGCTTCATCATGGTAGACATTGCCATCATCTTCTCTCTCCTTTCTCTTAATCTTTTTTCTCTTTTTGGTAAATCCGCGTTTTCTACTAAAGGCATTGTCGACCTTTCCTCCACTCGAGGCATTTTCGTCCTCGATTTCATTTCCTTGCAACACCATTGTCTCTTGATCTCCCTCTGCCTTTCGAACAACTTCTATTAATTCGCTCTCGACACCTCCATAGAAAATTACTCCTCTCCCATCTCTTTTTCCAGCTCTGCCACAACGGCCCATTCTGTGCAAATGAGAAACTACATTTCCAGCAAATTGAAGCTGTACAACGGAAGTTACTCCAGGAATATCAAGTCCACGAGCAGCAAGATCCGTACAGATGAGGACTGGAACTGCATTATCATCGTTTTCTTCCGCAGTTGCGTCGAATTCGCGGAATCTACTCAAATTCTCAGTTCTTTCTACTAACGAAAGCTTAGCATGAAATGGAACTGCATTGATTCCTGCTCTAGAGAGCGCACCAGCGGCGCTATCCACGTCGCCGACACTGTTCAAGAAAACCATAACCTTTTCTCCTGCCAAACCAACTTCATTGGTAGAGGGATCATCTTGCAAGATTTGAATCAGACGTTCCATTCTTTTCTTCTTTGGCATCTCTCCGTCATCATCGTCCTGGATCCAAACAGTCTGGTCCTTGAGACCGTAGTGTCTGGCATTGTGCATTCCTTTCATTGTCACTTTCGTAGCATAAGGAAATTTCTTTTGAACATAGGCGTCAGCACTTTTCAATCCCATATCTGGTAATGTTGCAGCGACGAGGACGTGCTGAGTCTTTTTCGCACCGAAAGATTCTTCAAGTCTATCCGATCTTTTGAATCCCAACAGTACCATATTGAGGGGGCGCAAATATCCACCATCAAAGAGCATATCAGCCTCATCAATCACCAATGTTTCAATATCTGCAAACATATCGATATTCTTTGGGTCTTCTCCCATCGGACCGAGTGACGCAGGAGTTGTAATGAGTAGATCGAGGGGAGCATGGTTCATTGGATCATTTACAGACATACGAATCGGCTTATAATCCTCAGGACCTTTGAGAGCCCCTGGCATGATACCCAAACGAACAATCAAACTCTCATCTACATCTTCAGCATCGTTTGCATTCAAATTGCTATTATCTCCGTTTGAGCCCCATACAACCGATCTAGGACCTCCACATAGTTCCACCGCCATTCGCAGGACTTGATTAGCAAGCTCCTTATTTGGCACTAGGATGACAGCACGCGCATAATCATATCCCATATGCCCCACACGACCAGTTTCATCTTTTGCATTTTGCTTACGTTGCAGCACATCATCAATGAGAGGAAGAAGGTACGCAAGAGTCTTTCCGCTACCAGTCTCTGCACCAATAGTCACATCCTTTCCTGAAGTGATTGCAGATAAGGATGCAGCTTGAACAGCAGAAGGGCGAGAATTTTCTCCATCTAGCATATCTTGTACGCGTTTGAGAAGGACAGGACTTTTGATGTCGAGTGATTCAAAAGTTGGAAATTGACCAGAGTCGGCGTAGAAATCGTCAGTGGATGTTGCCTCTTCCAGGAAGGCATCTAACTTATCGTCCTCTTCTGTTCTTGTATATCTCACACCCTTAAGTTCTGTTGAAGTTGATGCAAAATTTTGGCTCTGTAGAGTGCTAAATTCCAAGTGAAGAGATTGACGATGCAAAGATGCATTTGGATTCAGTGAATTGACAAAAGCTGATGATACAAAAGTTCTACGGTTTCCTTGGCTCAAGCTTAGGCCTTCCGCCATGAGCCTCTGCATACCTGATCTTCTTGTGAGAACAGAAAGAATCATTGCATGCTTCAGTATTGAAAAAGTTGAATATTCTCTTGAGATCCTCATGGATAAGCGAAGGTAATCGATACGTGAATGTGAAGTCCTGTTGAGCGAGATGCGAGATGAGGCTTCTGGTATCAAATATCAATATTGGGTTGTCTTTTGTGAGCGTCTTTTTGATGTTTTGGTTGGTGGTGCGAGAGCCCTTCATTTTTTTGGATGTCGCGCCAAGAGGTCCCAATTGAAATAGATGCTGTTTGTACACACACATCACAAAGTTTTCACCACCATCCACCATGGTGTCACTTAAAACGTACTACACGAGCAATTGAACCAAGAAGAAGCATCCTGTCTTGTTGGAAGGTAAACACTGGCGAAACCCAAACCAATACCTTTGAAGAAATTCCTGGCACATTTAATAAATTACCAATTTCAATTAGGGAGATCCATTTCTCTTTGATAGAATCAAGCTTGATAGAATGAAGCGACAAACGAGGAATGGTTACATTCACTACTACTATCCAATCCAACATAAAATGGCAGTGCTTCTGATTTTCGTCTTTTGTATACAAGTTGGACGAGTCAATTCGTTTGCTAGTACGCACAGACAGAGTACATTCGCAAATAGTTTACAGTTCCGGACGAGAATAAGATCTTATACACAAGAACATGACAAACGTACGTCTAATCACAGAAATATCATTTGCCATTCAACATCCTTCTTCCCCAACGAAGGCGACAATGACTTCGAAGATGAAGATGATATCGAGTCCAGCAAATATGATTTAAATCAGGAGATTTCCTCTCCCTCAAAGCCTGATGTTGACGTCAAACCTACTTCATCACTACCTATGGCTGCTCAATTACAAATGGAGAAGCAACAGGAGCAAATCGATATGTTAATGGAAATGGTAAAGAATCAGCCTCAAATGCAGCAACCGCAAAAGCAACAGCAACAACAACGGCAGTCGTCGGCACCTTCGCAATCAACGTCATCGAGGAATTCTTTACCTCGGAAAGCCCAGGAGAATGAGCTACTTCCTCCACCATTACCAGGAATGTTTAATGACGAGGGAGAAGAAGAATTATCAGACACATTTACTGAAAACGACGTCAATATGCCGTCAGTTGCAACGTCTTCTCCAGTAATGTATACACAAGGAGGTGTTGCACCAGTTGTACCTCTGAAAGCAATGATGTTTATTGACGGCACATGGCTGTACTATAGTTTGTACAGGAGGAAAGAGGAATTTGATCCTATTGTAAAGAAATTTGGAAAGGGTTGGCAGTATCGTTATAAAATTGATTGGAATGCATTGCCGAGAATAGTTTGTGAGCAAATCGTGGGGCAACAAATAAATCTGGTATGTTTCCAGAATTCGATGTTTTCCATCTGTTTCCTTTCATGTTCCTTTTCTCACCCTCTTCATCGTACTCCAGGGCTGGTCGTCGTCCACTGGTATACCAACAGATTCAGACCAATCTAATTCTCAACGACCAGTAGAAGTAGTACGTGCTTCGGTATTTACATCTTACAAAAAGACAACGGATCCAAAGTCTTTCCGTGTCAAAATGTACAATGATATGGCCGATGCAAATTACGATATTCACATGCTAGAAAGTTCAAGCAATGGTCCTGAAAAGTGCGTTGATATTTCACTTGCTGTGGAGATGCTTCATTATGCAACTGTTCCAAATGCCTATGATGTCGCAATTTTATTAAGTGGAGATAAAGATTTTATACCAGCAATGGTTCGTACGAGGCAAAAGGGGAGGAAAGTCGGGGTTGTTTCCATGCGCACCGGGTGCAATCGTGCTCTATATGAAAGCCCGCACATTAAAGATTTTGACGTTGTTTGGATTGATGACTTCTTGGATCGTCTGCTTGTTCCCTTGCCTCCAGATCAAATAGGCAAGACAGTACAAAAAGTCCACGACAGGGGACTGCTCTCTGCATTCACAATCACAAAAGTAATACTTGATTTTGTATCACAATCACCGTATGGAAAAGTATCGTCAAGAGATATTGGCCGCTACCTGAAGAACATTGAGTTACCCGGTGGTACTAGCCTTTTAGATGATGTGAAACTCGGACAAGGCGGTTTACGTCGTTTTCTCCAGGATCGCATGCCTATGGTATTTGAGGTCATTGATCGGCCTCAGTATCTCATCCGCGACCCTAATGATAGGAGCTACTTTATCGCCAAAAAAAGGGGTGCGGTGGATTTCTTGATTGACGAAGCCAAGAAAACAAAGTTTACACCGGAAGAATCACAATTTCTAAGGACTTACAAGTCAGGAGTAGTGGAGAGAGGAGTAGAGGAGGACGTGTATTTCTACACAACAGAGGCTCTTGAAGCATCTCAGGGTGGTACCGTTGAAACACTAAACAACATGTCCTTCCTGAGCGCACCTGATGGGCAGCAAGAAGAAGTTTCAAACACTGACTACTCAGAATACACGGTGCTAAAGCTAAAGGAGGTTTGCAAAGAAATGGAGCTTCCCGTATCTGGCCGGAAACATGAATTGATTGAAAGAATTACAGTAGCCGAAGGAGAAAATATGAGAAGTACTAGACAATCTGAGCGATCGAATTATTCTGCTACGAGTGTCAAGGGCAAGTTAGAAAAATATTTGGTGGATTTAGTAAAGTACTACATTGTGGAGAGCAGAGGTTATGCGTCATCACGAGATCTAGGACGATTCCTAGCAACCAATAGCGGTAGTAGTGCAAGTGCCAATTCAGCCCTGTCGGAATTGAAAGAAAATTTTGGGGGAGTCGCTGCCTTTCTGAATCAAAGAATCCATATATTCACCACAGTGCGCGAACCCAGCGATGGAGATTCCATGAACTATAGTTTTGGAATCAAGCTCAAAGATCCCAGTGACGCACCAAATAGCAGGCCTGCAAGTACCAATATTCAAGCTCAAGCACCCGCACCGTCCTCAAGAACTCAGCCAGCTCAAAATGTCGATCCCAAAATAGAAGCACATATCGAAGAATTGTTGCGAGAATATCTTCAGGCGAGTGGAGGTGAGGCTTCATCAAGAAATATCGGACGATATCTTGCTGCCAATGCAGCTCTAGAATCAGACAGTTCTTCCAACAATGGAAGCTTGGGAAACGCTAAAAGAAAGACTGCTCTGAAACAACTGAAGGAGCACTATGGGAATCTCGCAGCTTTTTTGAATTGTAAGGAAGATGCATTCGAACTAGTTTCAGGAGGCTTCCAAAGTGGCAGTGGAGAAGACGATGCACCATCAGATCATTCATTTGGTGTGCGTGTGAGATAAATTTGAGCCGTTATGTAACCAAAGGAGTGGAAATTGAAAATAGCCTTCCCGTTGAAGTAAAGTGCGCACCACTGGTGAATGGATGCGTCGGTCGGCGGGTCGTGAAGAGAATTTGCGTGGTTTGTCGATCAAGTGTGTCGATGGTCGGAAAAGGCCATTTGTAACCATCTTCGGTGGGAGTTTTTTGAGGCCATCAATTGATTTGAGAATAATAATTTTCATCAATTTTGACCCTTCTTTATAAGAAACTATTCCTCACCAGTCATTACAAAATGTCATGTGATAATAGAAGCTTTCTTATAAATATTGAATACAGTATTGCTAAAATCAAATCCACTACGAACATCTCTGAACGAACAACATCATCTCGGCTTCTGGTTCCTGACAAGCTGAGGGTTGCAAAATTGGAACTACAGTAGTACTGTGACTGACCAACGAAGAATTCGGATCCAATCTACACTCAAATAAACGAGTAATATTGCACTGTTCAACCATTTACGCTCTAATTAGAGTTATTTAAAAAAAACAAGAAGGAACCACCTGAAGATGGGAAAGTGTATGAGCAAAAGCGTCACCACAGCAGTCAATGTAGACGAGAAGGTTGGAGTTGAAAAGAGTTCTGCCTCTCGCGACAAGTTGGCAGTGGAAACGGCCAAGGCTACGATTGACAGGCCTCCCACCCACCCTCTCTCCACATCGGGTCGTGGTGCTTCAAACCCCCGAGAATATACTCCTGGATACAGTTCTGGCGCGTCTACTCCTTCTCATATGGATGACACTTCAACACACAGCGGCATCGGTCTAAGTGATAGTCAGCACAACTCCAAGGTTCTCAAGCATTCCGCCAGTGCAATTGGCCTTGAACGTCTGATAGAAGATAAGAAGACAAATGGAAGCTTAGCCAACAACATCGTGCATATGGAGGTGCCCTTCGGAAAACCAATCGAGGAAGTTTACGACGGAATTCACGACGGCCCTGTGCTTGGATCTGGAATCTCTGGTCTTGTGCGTTTATGTAAACATAGGAAAACTGGAAGCAAGTATGCAGTGAAGTGCCTTGATCTTGGACTAGTTGAGACTGATGAAGGACTGCAACAGCTCCGTGAAGAGATTGCAATTATGTGTCAGCTTGATCATCCAAATATCGTGTAAGTACTTTATTTATGGGATCACAAGGTGATCGAGATTTTGTATACGCACTTCTAATGTGCATCTCTTGTTCTTTTACAGGCGTCTTGAGGAAGTGTACGAGAGCAGGGATGAAATTTACCTTGTCCAAGAGCTCTGTGTAGGTGGTGAGCTATTTGACCGTCTAGACGAGCAGCCTGATTATCACTACACTGAATCTCAGTGTGCAAAGCTGGTGAAACAGATGCTATGTGCTGTCCGGTATATTCATTCCAAGGGAATTATTCACCGCGACCTCAAATTGGAGAATTTTTTATTTAGCACAAACGAAGGAAGTTCTGAATTGAAAATGATCGATTTTGGTCTCTCAAAGCATTTCAAATATGGAGAGGTCCAACATGAAGCTGTAGGAACTCCGTACACTGTAGCTCCAGAAGTCATTCATGGTGCATACGATGAACGTTGTGATGTGTGGGCGATCGGTGTTATCACCTATTTGCTTTTAAGTGGAGATCCTCCCTTTGGCGGATGTGGAGGGCCAGAATCTCTCATGGAAGTTCGTTCAAATATCCTTGCAGGACGTTTTGAGTTTGAGCCAGAAGAGGTGTGGGGTATTGTGAGCCAACAAGCGAAGGATTTCATTACGATGCTGCTTGTTACCGATCCTATGGCCAGGCCTACCGCCAGGGACTGCCAGATGAAGAACTGGCTGAAGGTATGGGCGAATAAGGGGAAGAAAGCAAGCGACAACCTTCTGAACAAGGATGTTGTGAAGGCACTAGTAAATTTCAAGGAATACTCTGACATGAGAAAGCTTTTGTGCGAGGTGCTCAGTTTCACACTATTGCCAGATCAGATCACAGACCTTCGGAAGGAATTTGAGAAGTTGGATATTGATGGATCAGGAGAAATTTCTCTGAAGGGTTTGAAGCAAGTATTAATGCGTGGTGCAGGGTCGGGTTCTCTTGGTGCCCTAACTGAGGAAGAGATCGAGGATATCTTTAACGCTATGCGCGTGAACAAGTCCGAGACTCGTATTCACTGGCACGAATTCATCGCCGCGGGACTAAGTCAGTGCAAGGTAGACGATCGCAACTTAAGACTTGCCTTTGATCGTCTCGATGCCGATCATAAAGGTTTTGTAACGTTTGACAATATCATGGACATGATGGGAAAGGACGGCGCTGATAGCGAAGACGAGATGAGAGCTATGTGGGCCAGTTCTATGAAAGCCTGCAGGTGTCACGACTCAAAAATTACATATGATGATTTTCTGCTGTTGATGAAAGGACAGACGATGCAGACGAAGGAAGTCTCTCCCCGTAACGCACACCCAGTGATTGTCCAACCTGGCCTCGCGCCTTCGATAGCATTGCCCAGTATGGAGAACGGAAGCATGATGTTGCCAGCTATGGGAGGAGGATCCCTCGTGGGGCGCAACCTCGAAGTACTTCATGAAATGTCTGATGGCAACGAAACAGAAGAAGAGCACTTAGACGACATTGCCCCGCTCTCTCCGAGTCAGACTGCGGGTGCATTCATGATGCCTATGAGCGGTGGATTTGGTGCAAGCGATAGCTTTGACGATGACGAGCCGATTACGATGGACGACGACGACTTTGACGAGAGGATTTCTGCTGCTGCGGACCAGCAGGTACAGCTTCAGATGGGACACAACATGGTTGCATCACTAACTCCTCCCGAGTCCCCAGTCCGAGGTCCAAAGGACTTTATCACACCCGTTCCCGGGTCAAGATTTACTATTACTCCGGACAACTTCAAAACTATGGGATCTTCTATGCCTGATTTGCCTGATTCGCGTGACTTTTCAAGGCGCCGTTCGAGATCGGTGGATGACCAGGATTATTTAAGTTCTCCACGTTTGGATCAAGATTCAGACCACGAGCATGCAGTTGTTAAGGATATCAGACGTGCAATGCTGCTTCCCGAACATAGCCTTCGTTTAAAAACAACCGAAGAAATGAATCCAGATGAAAAGCTAACTCCACTTGTTGCCAACCGCAAGCTTTATCGTGCTCATAGGCAAATGCGCCTTGCCGTTCTCGAGGCAAGTAAGCGCTTTGAAGAAGAGCAGTTGAGACGTACTAAGGCTGAGTTGCAGGAGGCTCCACAGCCATCAGATTCTAGACATTTTGGAGCTGGTCTTGTCATGAAGCGGGGGAAGAAGAAGGAAGTGTCTTCTGGTGCAATCAGATCGCTCATGTCGGAACGAATGTGCACACAAAAAACAATGGTTGATATTGCCGCAAGGAAGGGTGGCCGTGGTAGACGTGTCCGCAAGAAGACTGTTTCTGACATGTCTGGTATGCTTCTCAGTATTCCGCCAAGTGAACTTGCTCAATCGAATCTGAACCTTCCTCCACCAACCAAGGAAGAAACACCATTAGATATCATTGATGAGTCACACTTGGATCTTCATGACATCACGGACCCTGAACCCACTGTTCTTGGAGTATTCCGAAAATCAAATGATCCATTTGAGCACATGAACAAACAGATGGCTGTGCTCGGCAAAACATTCCCCGAAACATTTCCCGATAACATAAAGGGGTTGAGAAAAAGTTCAATTGGAAGCACCGATTCCGTGAAAAAAAGCAGTAGCATTAAGCTATCAGCTTCAGATGGAGAACTCCAGTTCATGCAACCTCAACCTCTCACACCATAATCTTGCAAATAAAAATGCTGCTCAGCCGTTCCCTCTCAGTGAACCGTGTAATCAACCTACATAAAATCACACGCAAATAGTTAAACCCATGATTTAAATTAACCATTTGCTGCTTTACACAGTATCAGGTACCAATATATGTCGAGAGCGTAGTTGCATGCTTTTACAGAACCATGCCCAACAATCGCACCCTTGGCATATTCCTATGTGACCTGAGATGCCAACATGCGAATGAGGTTCTAAACAGTAATATACAATACACGGTATGAATGTTGGAGAAAAAATTTCCGCATACATGAATTCTCAATTATCTTAATTACTGAAAGTAGGTTTTACAGTACAAACCAATTTACTCCTTTGCAGAAAGTTTCTTGAGCATGAATATGCTACTGAGAGAATCCTGAACTGCAGCGTCAGGAGTAGAAGCTCCAGAAGTGACACCCATTACAACATCCTTGGTGGTATCCAAAATGAGTGATTCAGTAACAATCTCTCCACTCATGGTGCGGTGAGTAATGGTATTATCAGCAGTGATGCATTCAGCACGGTTGATGTGGAATGAACGGACTCCTGCCTTCTGGGGGATCTCGAGAAGGTGGGCGGTATTAGATGAATCCCATCCTCCAACGACAAGGATGAAATCAAGGCCAAGTTCATCAGATTTGACAACGAGATCGTGAACGGCATCTTGTCTCTCCTGTGAATCCGCAACAAAGGTAATAGTGAGTATCGGTTCTAGTTTGACAAATGAATTAAAGCTGCATGACAAAAGAATTGACTCCTTCCTTGCACTTGCACCATTTTCAATTCGCAATACAACTTATGCGAAAAATAAAAAGAATACATACCTGAGTAGCATCACAAATGGTATCAAACTCCATGTAGTGCGTTTCAGCATCAACAGGTCCGAACTTTTCCATCATGGTCTTTTGGAACATTTGTCCAATAGCACGAGTCTCCTTCTTGTACATGGTAGTCTGATTCGCCAATCCAAGACAGTCCAACATGGTATCAGGATCAAATCCGTCCGAGTGAGCGTGCTTGAAATGGTTCATAAATGCAACCTTATCTCCTCCATTGGTAATGTAATCCGCGACCATCTCTGCCTCCTTCATATTCTTGACACAAATGTAGTCTTCGCAAAAGGAAACAGTAGCAACGGTCTCCTCATGCTCATACTTTCCATGAATAATAGAAGTCAACCCCTTCTTCTGATGCGTATCCACAGTATTCCAAACCTTGGAAACCCAGGGACAAGTGGTATCCACAACATCTACATTCTTCTGATCAAAAAATTGCATTTCTTCAAAACTAGCTCCAAACGCAGGCAAGATAACCACATCATTTTCACCAACAACTGTGAAATCCTTTCCATCATCTGTCTTTTGAATAAAGTTCACATCCATGGCATGAAGATTATCATTGACCTCAGGGTTATGAATCAATTCATTGGTGATGTGCACCTTCCTATCGGGAAAATGCTTGACAGCCTCATAAGCGAGCGCAATCGATCTCTCTACTCCCCAGCAGAATCCAAAGTCGGAAGCAAGGTGGACCTTGACTCCCTCACGCTCCATGACGAATTTGTTCTCCTTCATTTCGTCCACGACGTTGGATTTGAACTGGCCTTCCATGGTGGATTCGACATCCTTGCGTACTTCTTTGAATCCATTGCGGAAGAATTTATCATTTTTCATGAATAAGAGACGTTGCTGTTTCTTGGAGATCTTGGCTTCTTCTTCGGTCTCGGTTGTTTCCGACATTTGGAGGGGAGCAGAGATTGAGGTGTATCTTGTGGAGAGGTTGAGGTTAGGTGCGAATGCTGAGGCTGTGGTGACAGCCGAGAGGAGGAGAGCAGCAGATGTGAATTTCATGTTAATAGTTGAAGGTGGATATGACGGTACAGTAAGGTTTGTAGATGCAAGAGATCTTAGTTGGGTGATAAGTCTAACGAATGTTTTTTAGTTGGAGGTGAAAGATGCATGTGTTCCGCAGATGAAATTCGTCGTCCATGCTGCACAGGCTCCAGGCTGCACGCTGCACGCATCTCGCAAGCTGGAGGTTTGGATCGAATTTTAGGAACCAGGAAGTTGAACTTGAAACTTGAAACTGCTGCACTTCCAAAAGAACAAAAAAACAGACGTTTGCGCTGACGTCATGTTTACGCCATGAACCGTGTATTGTTGGGTGTTGATCCGGATCTGCATATTCAAATATGAAAATATGGATATTCGTCGGAGTTGGTCGGAGTTTGCGCTGACGTCATGTTTACGACATTGACCGTGTATTGTTGGGCGATGATCCGGATCTGCATAATATTCGTCGGAGTTGGTCAAGTGAGTGGTCGGAGTGTCACATAAAAAAGAGCGAGAAGCGGAAATGACGTCAGAAGATAACGGAAGGCCAGAAAGAATTCTACTACCGGCAACCACTGAGATTCA
>Ga0209712_10001515_pt1 | contig 19733 bp, 15 predicted proteins | sample ArcOceMetagenome_FD_187443 | JGI IMG/M metagenome (GOLD analysis project Ga0209712, IMG submission 187443) | Marine eukaryotic phytoplankton communities from Arctic Ocean - Arctic Ocean - Greenland ARC118M Metagenome (SPAdes) (version 2) | ecosystem: Environmental > Aquatic > Marine > Oceanic...
TTCAAATTTTAATGCGATTTTTAACGTTTTTTCAGAAAGTATTATACTTGCCTTTCTTGCTCCTCGTCCCATTAGAAATTTGGTCGCAGCTAAATTTTTATAACAATTATAATATGCTTTCTGTAAATCGTTATAAGAACCAGCATTCAAATCAATAAAAAATAAAGTATTCAAAGCACGCTTTTCTAATCGAGACTTAATATTCCGATATCCTTTGTCTAAATCATTTGTTCCATATAATTTTCTGCAAGCTTGGCTATCTGTACTGAATTCTTCCTTCAAAATACCGTCATATAACTTATACAGTTTTTGATCTTTTGGAAGTCCATTCCCAACAATTTCTATATGTTTAATTTTGTTTTTGTCTATAACAGATATTAAATCTTTTAAATATTCCATTTTTTTATGTTTTGTCAAATATATTAAATAATAAACTAATGGTGTTTTATGGAAATTAATTTACTGATAATCAGGTATTTATGATTTTAATTCCTTTCTATATGTATTAAATCTAAGGTATAAAACTTCGAATAATGACTATATATATATGTGTTTTACCATGTACATTTGTGCATCGGCATTTAAGAACAGTTAGTAATAATTGTTTTTAAATATTTTTTTAAACATTATCTATTATTTGTTGGCATTAGTTATTTCGGCACCTTATTCTTGCTGTGGATGATTTCGGCGTTGTCTCAGCGATTTTTTTGAAAAATTAAAATTCAAAAGAATGAGGATTTTCAATTCAAATTTTTTAATCATTTCGGCATGGTTAAGATAGTATTTGAACAGGATAGAGAGAATCCAAGATCATCGGTTCTGCACTTTTATAGTGTTGGAATAGCTACTAAAAATCATTAAACATGAAAAAAGTAGTAAAAAATTCAATCAAAAATTTTGCAAAGAATGTAAAAGCTTTATCCAAAATTGAAAACAAAAAAATCAAAGGAGGTATTACCAATACCGACATGTGTGAAATCTAAAAAGTTAGATCACTAAAAAAAAAGTTCGGCAATTACCTTGAAACAAAGACAAAAAATACAGAGCATCAAACGACATTGTTTTGTTCGGAAACATTCTTTAATCTTCCTTATGATGCCAACATAGGGAAGATATTGTATCCCAACCTTGAATTTCTGGCGGTGCGAATTTGCCGAACACTTATGCACCGCCTAATTTATCGTTCAAGATGGAATACGGAATGAGAGCAAAATGTAAGAATTTATCTAAGGCGTGTGTACGAAGAATTTATTCTTCATTAAAGAAAGCTACTAATGAGAATTAGTAGCTTTTGTTTTTTTTTAACAACTCTTTTTAGTGCTATGCAAGGATTTATATATTCGACTTGAAATAATACTTAAAGTAGAGACAAGGCATGCCCTGTCTCTACTTTACTAATCAAAATTTAAGGTCTTTTTCCTAAAGAAATCATATTCGTAAAAATTCGATAAGCACCAGGAACTCCCGCAGGCAACTCTCTAAACCACGAATAACCAGTATACACATAATACCCTTTTCCATATTTTGCAATCAATAATCCTCCATCCAATGCAGGTTCATTCGGATCATTGGAAGAAAGAATCGCTTCGAAATTTTCGTCCCATTCATCTGGGAAATATAATCCACGCTCTTGCACCCAACCATCAAAATCTTTAGGGGTAATTTTGTTAGGATAATTCATCACATGATGATCTGGTTTTAAGATTCGAATCTCTGCTTCTTCCACCGCTACTCGACCTCTAGAAATACTCATCGGATAGGGAGCCACTTTTTCTTTAGGTAATTTTAGTCGATGACCAGTGTTGTATTGCACAATCATAGTTCCGCCTTGCTCAACATATTCGAATAATTTGTCTTGGTAAAATTTGATTCGATCAATCGTATTGTAAGCGCGAATGCCTAAAATAACTGCATCGAATTTTTTCAGATTAGCAGAAGTAATATCTTTGTCTTCGAGCAAAGTTACATTGTATCCAATTTGTTCTAAGTTGATCGGAATCTCATCGCCTGCGCCCATGATGTAACCTATATTTTGACCTTCTTTTTTCAAATCAATTTTCACCACTTTTGCTTCTGAATTTCGAACGACCGTTTGAGTTGGAATATGATCGTACTCGATGGAGACCAATTCTTGTGTGTAAACTTCTTCTCCAATTTTTACCAAAGGAGAAATGAATTTCACTTCCTGGTTTTTAGGAGGAAATAATTTGAAAGTAAAAGATTGCTCTTCGCCTTTCATGTTTAATTCAAAATTAACTCGCGCAGGTTCTACTTTCCAATTTTTATCAGAAGATAACTCTAACGTTCCTTTCACTCCTTTTTTTCCTGATTTCAATAAAATAGTTACGTCCTTTGGGTGGTCGTCAGAGAAGACAAAAACCTTTTCCGTTAGGTTCGCAAAAATCGGAATCGTTACTTCGAAAGGTCGGTAAACTTCTCCCTTGACAGGATCTGTTTTTTTGTAAATAACTTCTCGCTCGATGGATAATGGCAATCCTTCAACATTCAAATTAAATCGAACTTTAAAAGTGCGAGGGGTATTTGGTAAACCTCTAAGTTCTTGATTTTCAACGGAATACATTCCCAGGCTAGCCTTTTGGGTCAACCAATATGGTCCAGTTAAAGGCATGTCATTCGGTAAGTTTAATTTTTTAGAAAATTGAAAAGTTTGATTGCCAGTTAGTTTTAAATTCAAAATCGAATCCATTTCTGTTGGCAAATAATCTACACTTAATAATTCCACATTTGCTGCGGAACGATTAATTATTTCCATAGATAATTCCACTTGCTCGCCCGGAGTAGCTGAATAATCATTGGCTTTTGCTTCTACAAATAAACCCATCGAACCGATGATGATATCTTTTAATTCTTCGAGTTTTATATTTTTATAATAACTGTCTGGTAGATTGGAAATCATTTTATATGCTTCTGTTAACTGGGGCAAACTTGCGGCAGGATTTCCATAATTAAAATTACGATCTACTTGTTCCAATAATTTTCCGATCACAGCACCACCTTTTAGTCGAGTCCAAGAAGTGTTGATTCCATCAAAAATATCTTCTTTGTTTTTAGGCATATCGCCTTTGAGCAATTCTAAATATTCCATTTGTGCACCACGCGAAGGAGTCGAACCCATTCCCTGGCATTTGTGCATGCTCCGACTTTCGGCTGCAATTTCGTTATTCGATTTTCCTTTGATGGGATAATAAACGCCTGCATCAACGCCAACCATTTTTGATTTATCAGCTGCCGCGAATTTTTCCCGACTTCCATAAAACCACCACGAAGTATTCATAAATAATCGCTGTGGTTGCCAAGCGTTGACATACTTTAATTGCTTTGGAAATTTTGTTTTATCTCCAACTAAATTCCATGCTTTGTGCGAAAGAACTGCGGAAGAAGTATGATGACCATGAGTACGTCTTTCTGAATCATGTGAAAACCGATTAATCACTACATCAGGTTGAAACTTTCGAATCGCCCAAACTACATCAGCCAAGACTTCATCTTGTTCCCAAATCTTTAAGGTTTCATCCGGTTTTTTAGAATAACCAAAATCATTGGCTCGACTGAACATTTGCTTTCCGCCATCTACTCGTCTAGCGGCCAAAAGTTCTTCCGTTCTGATTACGCCAAGTAATTCTCGAATTTCTGAACCGATCAAATTTTGTCCACCGTCGCCCCTCGTCAAAGAAAGATAAGCAGTATTCATTTTGAGTTCGTTGGAAAGATAGGCGATCATTCGAGTATTCTCATCATCAGGATGTGCTGCGACATAAAGTACAGTTCCGAGGACTTGAAGCTTTTGAATTTTTTCGTGGATATCGCCTGAGGTTAATTTTTTAGGCGTTTGAGCATGGACATTTTTTACTAAAAAAATACTTAGAAAAAGTAGCCATGAGATATTTAAAATTTTCTTCATTGTGAATTCTTTTTACATTTTATTTGAATGACAAATATAAAAAGGATTCAATGGAAAAAAGGTTTAAAGTTGAGAAGATCGCTTCGCTGTCTGAAGGAAGACCGCTGCGCTGAGAGAGAACAGACCGTGCGCTGCGCTTACTGTCAGATCGCTGCGCTGACAGACTGACGATATTTTTTTAGACCGCTGCGCTGACAGAGGTCAGACCGTGCGCTGCGCTTACTGACAGATCGCTGCGCTGTGAGATTGACGGTATTTTTTTAGACCGCTGCGCTGACAGGGGACAGACCGTGCGCTTCGCTTACTGTCAGATCGCTGTGCTGACAGACTGACGATATTTTTTTAGACCGCTGCGCTGACTAGAGGTCAGACCGTTCGCTTCGCTTACTGACAGATCGCTGTGCTGACAGACTGACGATATTTTTTTAGACCGCTGCGCTGACAGAGGATAGACCGTTCGCTTCGCTTACTGACAGACTGACGATTATAATATTTTGTCTAACAAAATTACTTTCGTCAGTCTGTTAGCGTAGCGGTCTGTCAAGGAGCAAAGCGACTGGTCTGTCTTCTGTCAGCGCAGCGGTCATCTCTTCTAAAAGGAAAATTTTAAACGAAAACGGTAAGCCAAATTTTTCTCTAAAGTTGGGAAAGCATATGCTCCCAGGCGATAATAAATACCTCCTCCAATTCCAACGTACATGATGTTAAGGTAATTAAATCGCAATAAATTATCGACTCGCAATCCACTTTCAAAAAATCCTTTTTCCATCGTTTTAAATTCAACACCTTGATGAAGTTGCGAATTCTTTAACGAACCAAAACCAATATTTTGGACGATGGAAAATTCAGGTTTGAAATTTTTATATTTAAAAAGGAGGGTTCCGAAATTGTGCTCGAAAAATAAATGGACAAATCGATCCGAGAGAAATTCGTAAATATCCATCGTTTGAAAAGTGTTTTCTATTTCGATAAATTGAAAACCTCGACCAATTCCGCTGGCAGAATAAAGTCGATTGTAAGGAAGTTTTCCACTAGCTAATCCTGCTTCGATTCGAAGGGAAGTTTCTCCTAAACCTCGAGTCCTGAAATTGTCTTCAACTGAAAAAGCTATCTTTTGAAAATTAAATTCGCCTTGCCAAATGTCTTTCAAACCTTTTGTATAAGATAAATAAATTAAAGGAAAACGAGAGGTTGAAATTTCTGTTCCCATCACTCTGACTATTTTTTCGGAAAAAGAAAAACGTAAATTAAGTCCCAGTTCGGTGAAGTTGAATTTCTCAAAATCTAGTTCACTTCCATCAAATTGATATTCATATTGCGGTTGCCAAATGCTTTGCCCGAAGGATAAATTAAAGCGTACGGTATGTTTTAATTTGCCTTTGAGATGGACAGATTTGTTTTCCCAACTATCCATTTGAGTAGCATATAATCGCCGAGAAAAAAGTGGAGGTTCAGGTGATAAAATGAGCGCTGCGGGTTCTCGTAAATCTTTTTGATAATTAAATTTCAGTTGTAGTTTTTCATCAGGTAAGATATTAAATAACAATGCTCCTCCGTATTTCCATTTTTTATCAGAAAAGCCATATCCACCGTAGCCACTTAGTTCAAAATATTTACTCAGGCGATCATTCGTACTTAAACCTAAACCAAGTCGAGTTTTTTCGAAGTCATTGAAAGACAGGAATTTAGGTAATAAAATATCAATATTTTTGATTGAGAGACGGCCACTTACTAATGCTTCGTTTACTTCTAGGATTTGATCAAATTTATTTTTCTTACCAATTGAATCTATAACTATGTAAGTCATTTCTTCTTTTTGATTAAGTACTTGTGGGCGATAATTTTGCCAAATAGAATCTACTTTTTCGTTGGCATTTTTAGCGGTAGTGTAGCTTTGGGTTTTGAAGTCTTTTTTGTTCAGTTTTGGGTTGAGTTGAACTTGCGAAATGTAACTTTTGCCACTCATTCGAGTGCCTACATATTTTTGTGGATACTCGGAAGCTTCAATGACAAAATTGAGTTGTTCGGGAAACCATTGTTTGCCTTCAATTTGCTGATAGCGTTGCTCGATTTTCATTTGGATGAAAGATTTATCATTGGGTTGAGCAATGACATTTTGTAGCGCATAGCCATTGGTATTGATGTACAAAATGCCTTTGAGTCCTGTAAAGTTTTTTCCTTTTCGAGGATGATATGAAATGATAAAAACGGAATCTGATTTTTGTAACAAGGTATCTACAATAGTGAAAAAATATTTTTTGGTACTGTTGGGACTAATTGGATTGAGGAATGCTTTGTCTAATATTTCGATATGATCGCCATAAAATGAGAAGGGCTGAAAGTCGTTTGCCAAGGCCACAAAAGATGGATCTTGAAAACCAGAAACTCGATTATGTAGAACATGTTCTTTGTTCTTTTTGGGAAATAAAAAACTTCGCTCGCTCACAGATTCCATCAGGAAGAGATGAGCTAGTTTTGTATTTTTCAATATCTTTTCAAAACTTTGGGATTGTTTTTCTTGGATTTTCTTTTTGTCGCCTTGGTGTTTTTCTTGGAAATTTTTAAATTTTGTTTCGTCAGGAATTAAGTCGATAATCATTTTATTGTAGGTGAGACATTGGAAGGATTCCATTTTTTCAGGATTATTTTTGTCTCGATTTTTGACGACTTTTCGAATGATTCGATGGGCTGGATTTTCACCGGCAATGATAACTGCTTCTTGCAAATTGAAAGTAGTAGATTTCATTGGCAAGACTAATTTTTCCCCAAAATCTTCTTGCTGGATTTGGTAAACTAATTTTTCAAAACCAACAAAACTAAGCGTCAAGGTTTGGATAGGTTTAGTCGAGTTGATGGTAAATTTTCCATCAATATCTGAGCTGACCCCATCGGTTTGGTTTTTATTAATTAAAATATTGACAAAGGGGAGCGGTTCGTTTTTTTCATCAATTACAATTCCTGTGAGAGATAATTGACTAAAAAGGAGGGTTTTATAAAATAATAATAAGGATATGAAAAATATTTTTTTGTGCATTTATTTTTTTGTTTTTCTAAAAAGGATTTTCGTTTTTTTCTACTAAATATTGAATTAAAACCTATTTTTTGAAAACTTATTTTCTAAGCGAACTTATTTTATGTTGTTTATAAAATAGATTTTGGAAAAGGAAAATATGTTTCTATTTTTAGGTGAACAGTAAAAGCAAAATCAAATGACTTTAGCAGAAATTAAAAATGAATTAAATTCCTTAGTGATCGCAGATCTAGGAAAAGCTTTAAAAAGGTTTGAATCGATCTTGAATTCAGATTCAAGTGTTAATAATTCAATTCTTTTGCAGCAGGCCAAATATAATGGTTTGAAAAAGGAATCGACCCAGGGGACTATTTCTAGTTCAAACTTGAATTTAAGAACAAATCAACTGACTGCAGGACTTTTGGGGATGATCGAAGATTTGGATGAAGATGATGTAGATACGATTGCGGCAGCAACTCTTTCTAGTAATTTTGAAAAACAAGATTCTGTTTCGTCAAATGCGTCTACTAACTCGGCTATTTCAAATTCAGGTATTTACATCTCCTATGCGTGGGGAGGAGATAGTGAAAAAATTGTGGATTTACTAGATGCGGAACTCCAAGAGAGAAGTCTCAAGTTGATTCGCGACAAAAGAGATTTGGGGTACAAAGGAAGTATTACCGAATTTATGAAAGACATTGGGACGGGAAATAAAGTAATCGTAATTATAAGTAAAAAATATTTGGAATCAGAAAATTGCATGTTCGAGTTGACACAGGTTTACGAAAACAAAGATTTTGCAAAACGGATTTTTCCGATCGTTTTGGCAGATGCAGATATTTATAAACCGCTCAATAGAATTAATTATATCAAATATTGGGATGGAAAAATTGGGGAATTAGATCAAGCTATCAAGTCACTTGAGCGGGGGACAGATGTTTTAGATTTGAATAGAGAGTTGAATAATTATGGGAAGATAAGAGTGTTATTTAGCGATATAGCTTTTATTTTAAAAGACATGAATACTCTCTCTCCTGAGATTCATCAAGGTCAAAAATTTGATACACTCTATCGAATGTTATCTGATTCTTGATTTTGTAATAGATTGAATATCAGTACTTTATAAACAAAAAGTGGAATTATCGAAACTAATCGATAACTCCACTTTTTTTTTAAAAACTATTTGGAATCGTTTATTTTGGTTCTTTTAATTCAAAAGTATCCAAAAATCCAGTATGGAAATTTCCAGATTTAAACGATTCATCGTCCATCAATTGTTGATGAAAAGGAATTGTCGTTTTGACACCTTCCACGATAAATTCATCCAAAGCTCTTTTCATTTTTTTGATACATTCCTCTCTCGTTTGTGCTCGACAAATCAACTTTGCAATCATCGAATCATAATAAGGTGGAATTTCATATCCTGCATAAACATGTGTGTCTACTCGAACACCGTGGCCTTTTGCACTATGGAAAGAAGTAATCTTCCCAGGTGAAGGACGGAAGTTTTTGAAGACATCTTCAGCATTTATCCGACATTCGATGGCATGCATCGATGGCAAATAATTTTTTCCAGAAATTGGATGGCCAGCAGCAATTTTAATTTGCTCTTTGATTAGGTCATGGTTGATGACTTCTTCGGTAACGGTATGTTCCACCTGGATACGAGTATTCATTTCCATGAAGTAGAAATTTTTGTGTTTGTCCACTAAAAACTCTACCGTTCCTACACCTTCATAACCGATAAATTCAGCAGCTAAAATGGCTGCGTCACCCATTTTTTTACGAAGTGCTTTGGTCAAAAATGGGGAAGGAGCTTCCTCCACCAATTTTTGATGTCGTCGTTGAATTGAACAATCTCGTTCTGACAAGTGGCAAGCTTTACCAGTTTGGTCAGAAGCAATTTGGACTTCGATGTGACGAGGTTCTTCTATAAATTTTTCAATATAAATTCCATCATTCGTAAATGATGCTTTGGCTTCTTGCTTGGCTTGATCCCATGCTTCTTGAAAATCTTCTGGTTTCCAGACAACTCTCATTCCTTTTCCACCACCACCAGCAGTTGCTTTTAAGATGATAGGATAGCCAATTTCTTTACCTAATTTTAAGCCTGATTTTAAATCCTTTAATAATCCACCAGAACCAGGAATGACAGGAACACCTGCTTTAATCATGGTTTCTTTGGCAGTAATTTTATCTCCCATTTTTCTAATGTGCTCAGGAGTTGGTCCAATAAACTTGATACCATATTCTGCACAAACTTCAGCAAAGTCAGCATTTTCAGACAAAAAACCATAGCCTGGATGCAAAGCATCAGCATTAGTAATTTCGACTGCAGCCATAATTCTGGGAACACTCAAATAAGATTCAGCGGAAGACGGAGGTCCGATACAAACTGCTTCATCGGCAAACCTTACATGAAGACTATCTTTATCTGCGGTAGAGTAAACTGCGACGGTTTTGATTCCCATTTCTTTGCAAGTTCTAATAACTCGCAAGGCAATTTCTCCCCGATTAGCGATGAGTATTTTTTTAAACATACTATTCTTGGATAAAATAATAAAATAAACAAATGACTAGAGGAAGGTTTATTGTTAAAACATTCAATGTTTTTTAGAATAAACTCTACCAATCAAATGGTCAAAAAATCATTGATTAGACTAAATAGGTTCTACTTCAAATAAGGGTTGGTCGTATTGAACAGGTGATTCGTTGTCAATTAAAATGTTGACAATTTTGCCACTTACTTCTGATTCAATTTCGTTGAATAGTTTCATAGCTTCCACTATGCAAACTACTGTTCCAACTTCTACGATTGATCCAATTCCAATATAATTCTCTTTATCTGGTCCAGCGGACCGATAAAAAGTACCAACGATTGGTGATTTGATCAAGAGCGTATTTTTGCTTTCGCTAGCAGGAGCTTCGGCTGGAGCAGGAGCAGCTGCAGGAGTTGCCGCAGGAGCAGGAGCCATTGCCGCAGGAACAGAAACTACCTGATGAGGAACTGATGATTGTAAAGCTTGAATATCCTTAGCACGTACTTTTCCATAATTCTTCGTACGGATAGATATTTCAAAATCAGCTTCTTTTAATTTGAATTCTGTTAGATTAGACTTATTGATGAGCTTGATGAGCTCTTGTATTTCGTTAAATTTCATATTGCTCTTTGGTTATTTATACGTTCGTATTGATATTTCTTTTGTAACTACTTAAGATCAAAATATGTTTAATGTTAAGGAAAAAAAAGAAATTTAAGTTAGCCAAAATTTTTAAAATCGAAAATTTTAAGGATTGAAATCCTATTTAACCTTTCGCTCTCTCTACATAACTTGCGGTGCGTGTATCAATTTTAATTTTCTCACCTTCTGTAATAAAAAGAGGAACTCTGATTTCTGCACCAGTTTCTACGGTTGCTGGTTTGGTAGCGTTAGTTGCTGTATTTCCTTTTAATCCTGGCTCTGTATGAGTAACTTCCAAGACGATGTATTGAGGCATTTCAATAGTTAATGCAATTTCTTTGTCAGCATGAAAAAGCATTTCTACAGAACTTCCTTCTTTCAATAATTTAGGATTATCTAGCATTTCTTCTTGAATACTGATTTGTTCAAATGTCTCATTATCCATGAAATTATACCCCATTTCATCTTGATAAAGAAATTGATAATTTCTTCTTTCAACTCTAACGATAGTTATTTTATGACTTGAAGGCCACGTATTATCTACCACCTTCCCATTTGTCAAACTTTTTAATTTGGTACGAACAAACGCAGGCCCTTTCCCCGGTTTTACATGCAGGAACTCAACGACAGTATAAATGTCATTACTGTGTTCGATACATAATCCGTTTCTGATTTCTGATGTATTTGCCATCTAATTTTAATTTTTTGCCGACAATCAATTCTTGAAGGCAGGTTAAAAAAGCGGCGCAAATATAAGGATTTTTAGATGGAGTTAAATCTTTATTTTTGAATTTTTGAAATAATAGGATTTGAAGGTTAAAATGGAGATGATTGGGGCTGGATTTTATAAAAAAGGAGAAAAGGGTAGATGTTGGGGGCGGAGAGTAGGGGCGAAAATTCGCATCATTTCATTTAGTAGAGACATCACTTGCCTTGTCTCTACACATTAGGGTACTAAAATTTTCAATGCTATCGGGAAAATCGAAAACTCCACCGGCGTTTCTCCAATATATTCACCATCCACTTCAACTCCTGTTGGCTCGTCATCTATAGTTTCCACTCTAATTTTTTTGGTTAAAAAACCCTCCACTTTTGAGTGTTGTAAAAGGGAAGCATTGTAAAAACGATAAGTATTTAAAATAACGGCTAGTTTAGAAAGTTTCCTAGCAAAAGTTAGGGCAAATTTTCCATCATTAGGAATGGCATGTGGAACCAATTGCATTCCTCCGCCTGAATATTTGCAAATACCCACATTGATGATGTAAAAAAAATCGACGACTTCCTGTTCCTCAAAAATTAATTTAGCTCGATGAATTTTATATTTAAATAATCCAAGCAGGGCGTTCAGTAAATATTGAATTTTTGGAAAACGCCAATTTTTACCTTCGGAAATTTGAACGCCAAAAGCATCATAAGCCATTCCTGCCACATTGATAAAATAGCGTTCTACTTTTTTTTTATGAAAAAAACAACTGACGAAACCTGCATCTTGAAAAGTGGTTTTTCCATTTTTTAACATCTCCATCCAAGTGTTTAAATGCTTGGGAATTTTATGGGTTTTAATCCAATCGTTTCCAGTTCCGACCGGTAAAAGTGCAAAGGTGATTTCAGATGAAAGGATTTTTTTTTGTTGCAAAATTCCATTGGCTACCTCATTTCCAGTTCCATCGCCACCGACTGCGATTATTTTTCTAAAACCATTTTCGATAGCTACTTTGGCTAGTTCAGTTGCGTGATTGGAGTGAGTAGTTTTTTTTACCAAAAAATCAATGTTATTGTCTTTTAAACATCGGTGGATATTTTCCCATTGTTTTTCCAATCTACCTCCATTGGCATTTGGATTGACGATAATGAACCATTGATCTGTTAATTTTTTTGACAAAATATATTGTGTTAGATTATATGTTTACCTTTCGTTTTAGATAAAGTAACTTTTGATAATGGAATGAAATTCTGTTTTTTTATCCGAAAAAAGAAATCACTCATAGATTTTTATACAAATTTCCGAAATTAATTCTATATCATTGAATTCTAAAATGAAAACTATTAATTCAAAAACTATTTTCACTTTTAAACGAAATTCGTTTACTCAAAAACGAACTTGTTTAAGAACCAACTGATCAAATCAATTTATGAATATTCTTAGCTTAGAAAATGTAAGGAAAACTTACGACAAACATGTTGCCGTTGACGGGGTGAGTTTTAATATGCCCAAAGGTTGTGTGTTTGGAATGCTTGGCCCAAATGGAGCAGGCAAAACTTCCCTCATCAGAATCATCACGACGATCACTCAAGCAGATAGTGGAGTGGTGCTTTACAATGGGGAAAATTTAAATCAAAATCATCCTTCCCAAATTGGATACATGCCAGAGGAACGCGGGTTGTATAAAAAAATGAAAGTGGGTGATCACCTCATTTATTTAGCTCGGCTCAAAGGTTTATCAAAATCGGATGCGTTGCGAGAAATCAAATCTTGGTTTGAAAAATTTGGAATCGAAGATTGGTGGGAGAAAAAAGTAGAAGAATTGTCGAAAGGGATGCAGCAGAAGATTCAATTTATTTCTACGGTTGTTCATCGACCTGGCTTGTTGATTTTGGATGAACCATTTTCAGGTTTGGATCCGATCAACACTAATTTGATTAAAGATGAAATTGATGAGTTGCATCGTAATGGAACGAGTATCATTTTTTCGACTCATCGAATGGAGCAAGTGGAAGAGGTTTGTGAATTTATGGTTTTGATTAATCAAGGAAAAAATGTGCTCGAAGGTTCGGTCAAAGATGTAAAAGATCAATACAAAGAAAATTTATTTAAAATAGATTTTAATGGCGAATTGCCTTTGGATGCTTTGGCGCAAACCAATATCATCACTCAAAAAGATCGGTCGATAACTGTTCAATTAAAAGAAAGTGATGACTCCAATGCGTTGTTGCGACACTTGATTCAAAAGAATGTGCACATCGATTCTTTCAATGAAATTCTCCCTACTTTGAATGAAATTTTTATCAGAAAAGTAGCATCCTCTAATCTCGAAAAAACAACTATTTAAGCATGGAAAAACTTTGGCTCATTATACAACGTGAATATTTGACTCGAGTAAAAAAGATGTCATTTATTCTTGCGACGATACTTACTCCGATAGCATTTGGATTATTTTTTATTGTGGTTGGTTTTATTTTTTCCTACGAAGATGGCGATGTAAAACAAATTGCGATTAGTGATCCTGGAAATGTTTTAAGTGTCTCAAAAATTCCAAATACAAAATCGATCACTTTTTCAAAACCTCAAAAGGATTTAGAGGCCCTGAAAAAAGATGTGGAAGAGGAGAAATATTCAGGGGTAATTGCTATTCCTGTGGTGAAGAATTTGCAGGATAAAAATATTGAAATCAATTATTTTTATGCGGAGAATGAATTGGATATCGATTCCAAATTGAAAATAGAAAAAAGCTTAGGTCGATTTTTTAGAGAGTATAAAATCAAAGAATTAGGCTTAGATAAAAAGAAATTGGAAGCTTTGGAAGGAGACATCAGTTTAAGTCCTCGATCACTTTTGAACGAAGAAAAAGATACCTCCATGAAGGCTGGCGTTGGTGCAGCGCTAGGTGGATTTATGGGATTCATCATGTACATTACTGTTTTTATTTATGGAATGATGGTGATGCGTTCGGTGATGGAAGAGAAGGTGAATCGAATTGTGGAGGTGATGATTTCGTCAGTAAAACCTTTTCAATTGATGATGGGAAAAATTATTGGAGTAGGTGGAGTAGGGTTGACGCAGGTAGCGATTTGGGCTATTTTGATTCCAATCATTAGTATTTCTGTTCAGCTGATTTTTGGTTTTGATCCAGAGGCCATGAATGAAGGAGCAGCGGGGATGTCAGGAGGAGGAGGTATGGATCCAGATGATATGCAATTATATGCTGCTCAAGTAATTACTGAATTGAAATCTCAAAACTGGTGGTTGATTGCTCCTCTTTTTATTCTTTACTTTTTAGGTGGATACTTTTTATATGCTTCCATGTTTGCAGCAGTTGGTTCGGCGATGGGAGATGATTTAGGAGAAGGTCAAGCGTTGACTATTCCGATTACGATTCCAGTTGTACTTGCTTTGTATATTATGATGGTGGCAGTAAAGTCGCCGAATAGTAGTTTAGCGGTTTGGGCATCCATTTTTCCATTATTCTCTCCGATCGTGATGCCATCAAGGTTGGCTTTTTCTCCACCTGCTTGGCAAATTGCATTGTCGGTGGTCGTATTAATTGCGACTTGTATATTTTTCGTTTGGCTTTCTGCCCGAATATACCGAGTTGGAATTTTGATGTATGGAAAGAAAGTAACCTTTAAAGAAATCGGGAAGTGGATGTTTAAAGGCTAGGTGGATAATTTGAAAAATGAATCGTCAAAAGAGCTTCCAGGTTTTAAATACCTGGAAGCTCTTTTTTGATTTAAAATTCATCGTTGATTTCCATCAGAGAACGAAAAGCAACATACTTGCCTTCATACCGATCGGTGTGATCTTTTTGCAAAGCTGGCGAAAATTGCTCTTGGTATTTTTCAAAAGTTTCCATGTTGGTGGCGATGTATTGAAAAGAATAAGTCATTCCATCTGTTTCGTCGTTGCCTAATAATCGACAAACTTTACTTTCTAGAAACATTCCTGTTTTCATCACCTCTGGGACATGAACTTCGGTCATCCATTGGAGCCATTCATCGTGAGAGGCGTGCTCGATTACTACTGTTACGTTGTAAAATACTTTTTTCATGATTCATTTTAAATTGTAAAGATCGCTTCGCTGTCAGGCTGACGATAAGGTTATATTTTTTAATACTAAGAAATTCAGGGTATGGACTAAAATCCTCTCGTCAGTCTGACAGCGCAGCGATCTGACCTCTAACAACGCAGAGGTATTTTACTGAACTGTATCTCCTCTTAGTTTTCTAAATCTTTTTCGAGATTCTACGGCAAAGGTACTTCCTGAAAAATCAATAAAAATTCGTTCATATAAAGCTTGTGCTTTTTCTAAATCATTTAATTGATTTTCATAGAGGCTAGCTAATTTAAACATTGCATTGTCTGCTCGAATCTCTTCGAGATGTTCGTCAATTATTTTTTGGTAAATAACTTCTGCTTTTTGATACTCCCGTTTTTTTACCAAAATGTTAGCTTCCAAATAAAGTATGTCATCTTGTAAGGTGTGTCCGGGGAACATGGTTTGCAAAGAATCTAATTTAACAAAAGCATCTTCAAAACGATTTTGGAAAACAAATAATTCCGCCTGAGAATACATCGTAATTGGAGTAGCAATCGTATCCAACCCTAAATTATCCATGATGAAAATAGACAAGTCTAATGCATCATTGGCAATTAATTTCGAGGTAGATGCTTTTAAAATATCGAACTGTGCTTGCGCCCATTGGTAATCGCCAGCGTAGTAAGAAAGTTTAGCATTTCGAAAACGGGCTTCGTGACCTAAAATGTCATCTTTAAATTCTTTATCCACTTGAGAGTACAATAATGTCGATTCCCAAACTTCTCCTTTCATCAAATAAAAATCAGCTAAACTCAATTTTCCTTTTGCCAAAATGTATCTGTTCAATCCTCTATACTCAATCATTTCTTGCAACAAAGAAATCGCTTTGTCCAAATCATTCAAATAAAATGCTTCCAAATCAGCTAACTCCGCAACAATCGTAGCCGTTGATTTTCTTTTTCCAAACTCCTCTAAAAAGGATTCATATTCCGTTTCTAAAATTTTTAAATCTTCTGTAGTATAATCAAATCCTTCGACTAATTTTTTTCGTTTGCAAGTCAAGGATTCTCTTTTTGACTCAATATAATAACTTGACATATGCCCTTTCTCCGCAACGATATAATCGTAAGCGGTGATGGCTGAATCGTAGTCTTTGTCGTTGGCTGCTATTTCCGCTAGCCGGTAAATTCGACCTCCATTTTCTTTTAACCTTTTGTCCAAAGCTTTTACTTGACGGAAAGCATTTCGGTAATCTTTCTTTTGGATAAAAACCCAAATCAATAATTCAGGGTAGGCAACGATGTCATCACTATCTTGAATTCGAGTGTAAAGTTGAGTTTGTAGTTCCACAAAATCATCATCGCTCAAGTATCGTTGAAAAAGTGTTTTCATCGAATTCAATCGACTTGGATTATGAGCTAAACTATTGAGGTAATTCGTAATCATTTTTCCAGTATCTCCTTTTCGACGATACAGATCCCCTAAGTTGTAAGCAAAAATATTTTGATCTTTTAAGATATCAGAACCCTTTTCATAGGTCTGAATGGCGAGTTCGTATTTTGTCAAATTGATAAAAGCATTAGCGAGGCGAGTAATGGAAAACCGATCTGCCGGCATTTTTTTGATCGCTTTTTTATATTGCTTGATGGCATCATCATCTTTATATTGTCGCTCGTAAAGATTTCCATAAGTCACGTAGAGTTGAACTTGTTTTGGATTTTTTTTAAGTTGCTTTTTGATTACTTTTTCAGCTTCTGAATATTTTTCAAGCGCCAACATGCAATCCATGAATCGATTGAGGTAGTAATCGTTTCTATTACTTTTAGTAAATAACTTTTTATACAAAACACCTGCTTTCTCAAATTCTCCATCAGCAAAATACTGTTGCGCTAATTTGGAATCATTATTCCCTGGTTGTCCTTGAGCAAACAAAGGGGAAGAAAAAGCTAAAAGTATAATTAGTAGTATCCGCATTTCGGTATTTTTTGTTTAGTGCTATTTTATATAATTAAAAACGCTTTGGTTGCTGAAAAGTTGCCATGATTGCGTTTTCGTAAGATGAGTCTTTTTAGAGATTAATACAAAATTTAAATTGTAATTCGAAGTGAGAGCTTCGTAGTACGAAAAACGGTTGCTCCGAAATATTCGAAGCAACCGTTTTTTATTATAATCTGTAGGTAAATTATCCTTGTAATTTGAAACTTACAGGAAGCGTAAACCAAACCTTTACAGGTTTTCCTCTTTGTTTTCCTGGAGTCCATTTTTGCCCCATACCGTTCATCATCTTAACTACACGTTCCGCTTCTTTTCCTGTCCCTCCACCTGGCTCACGTAGAATTTGAACTTTACTCACATTGCCTTTTTCATCAACCATGAATTTAAGAATAGCTCTACCTTCGATTCCGTTTTCACGAGCAACAGCAGGGTATTTGATATTGCTATAAATGAATTTTAACATCTCTCCATCAGAACATTCTTTCAATTCTTTTTTACTTTTTCCTTGACCTTCACAGCCAGGGAAACGAGGCATATCTTCTACTACTTTAAAGATTTTCTCCTCTTCTGGTTCTTCCACAACTTCCTCTACTTCTGGCTCTTCTTCCATAGGCTCTTCATCTGGAATTTCTACCATTTCATCTTCGTCAATATCTTGATCCAAGAATGTTACCTCATCTTCTTCCAAGATTTCTTCTTCAGGAACCTCTTCAATTACTGGTGGTGGTGGTGGTGGTGGTGGTGGTGGTGGTTCCGCTGTTCGCGGTGGTTCTTGCTCAATATCTTCATCTAATTCCATTGCATCATCTGGAATGAAAACTTCATCAGGAAAGCTCGTCCAGCTAAAAGCCAAAACAGTTAATGCAAGTGAAGTAATTAAACCGATGTTAAAAATAGTACCGCTTTGTCGTAGGACATCTACAGGCGCGTATTTATTTCTTCCATCGAGTGGAGATTTTCTAGGCTTGTCTGCAAATTTTGCAGTCAACTCACCTGACGTAGCATTTTTTGACATCTGGCTCCGAACCAGCACAATAGCTACAACTAGGACAGCAATCAAACCAAGGAGAATATACGTAAGCGTAAGTCCCGGTATTGAAAGGTCAACGAATAGCAAAAAATTAGTCATATTTTTTTATTAAAAAATTAAAAAAAAGTAGTCCAGTAAATGAACCGATAATATTAGCAATTATATCTAAATATTCAAAATATCTTCCGGGGAAAAAGGCATATTGTATCACTTCCATACCGATTCCGTAAAAAATACTGATACTTAGTGCAATTTGAACTCCTTTTTCTTTCCATTTGGAAGTTGGGAAAATAAATCCTAACAATAATAAAAAAGTGAAGATTCCATAAATCCCAAAGTGTCCAATCTTATCCATCGAAAAAACATCCCACCAGGATTCGGGTAAATTAATTTTACCTTTTGTGGAAAAATATAAAATCAGGAATGACCAAAGTATAGCTGGAATTAATTTTTTAAACATTCAATCCTCTTTTGGTTGATTTACTTATTAGATGTAATTGAAAATATTTTTGGTGCATGAGGTTTATTTTTTTTTTGAAAAAAATAAACAGTTATAAATTATGAGTATGACGAAAGCAACTCATCACTTATCGTTTATCACTATAATAATTAGCTTATTAATCCTTTGTAGTCAGCTGCATTCAAAAGCGTCTTTACTTCTTCAGGATCTGAAATCTTAATTTTTACGATCCAACCGTCTCCATAAGGATCAGAATTTAATAATCCAGGATTATCTCCTTCAGATTCATCTAACTCTGTGTTGAATGCTAAAACTTCACCGCTGAGGGGCATAAATAATTCTGAAGTCGTTTTTACTGCTTCAACTGTTCCAAAAATACCGTCTGCCTCAACATTATCTCCTACAGTATCTACTTCAACATAAACGATTTCTCCTAATTCGCCTTGTGCGTAATCCGTGATACCTATGTATGCAGTATCATCATCTTCCAGTCGAATCCACTCATGCTCTTTAGTGTATTTTAAATTCTCAGGTAAGTTCATTTTTTTAAATTGATTTTATTAAGAAAGATTTTTTAGATCAGTCCGCCAAAAATAGGAGAATTTTTATTTGTTTTATAGATATGGGTAGAAAATTTTTCACTCTTTTCAGTTTTGCCTGTCAGAATTTTTTTTTGTTACGTGCGTAGAGACAAGGCATACCTTGTCTCCATGATCGGTATTTTTTTTGGAAAAAATAAAAATAGAGCTGTTCCAAATTAATGAAACAACTCTATTTTTCTTTGATAGTATGGAGACAAGGCATGCCTTGTCTCTACGGATGTGGTCAACAAATATTTAAATCATATTTTCAGGTCGAACCCAAGCGTCAAAATCTTTCTCTGTCGAGTAACCTAATTTCAAAGCTGCTGCTTTCAAAGTACTACCTTCTTTGTATGCTTTTTTTGCAATGATGGAAGCTTTGTCATAACCGATGTGAGTATTCAAAGCCGTTACAAGCATCAATGAATTGTGTAAATTTTCTTCAATTCGTTGATAATTTGGAACGATTCCTTTTGCACAATTTTCATCAAAACTACGGCAAGCATCTCCAATCAATCGAGCGGAGAAAAGGAAATTAAAAATCATCATCGGCTTGAAAACATTTAATTCAAAATGTCCAGTCATACCTCCTACATTTATTGCCACATCATTTCCCATCACTTGAGCCATTGCCATGGTAAGAGCTTCCGACTGAGTTGGATTTACTTTTCCAGGCATGATTGACGAACCAGGTTCATTTGCAGGAATGATTAATTCACCAATTCCGCATCGTGGACCAGAAGCCAACATTCGAATATCATTTCCGATTTTCATCAAAGAAACGGCAACTGTTTTCAAC
>Ga0209712_10001516_pt1 | contig 19721 bp, 17 predicted proteins | sample ArcOceMetagenome_FD_187443 | JGI IMG/M metagenome (GOLD analysis project Ga0209712, IMG submission 187443) | Marine eukaryotic phytoplankton communities from Arctic Ocean - Arctic Ocean - Greenland ARC118M Metagenome (SPAdes) (version 2) | ecosystem: Environmental > Aquatic > Marine > Oceanic...
ATTCACCGGTCATGCGATTGAATGCCGAATTAACGCTGAAGATCCTGAAACTTTTATGCCAAGCCCAGGTTTGATTAAGCATTATCATGCGCCCGGCGGAAACGGTGTGCGTGTTGATTCACATATCTACAGTGGCTATAAAGTGCCGCCCCATTACGATTCACTTATTGCAAAAATCATTACCTATGCTGCAGATCGTGAGACTGCATTAACACGCATGTCTAACGCTTTAGATGAGTTGGTTATTGACGGTATTAAAACTAATACTGCACTGCATCAACGACTCGTTAAAGATACAGAGTTTCGCTGTGGTGGCGTAAACATTCACTATTTAGAACACAAACTAGAAAGCGAAGCTAAGTAGCCCCCGTGAGCTGGCTGCAACTGCACATTGATACCAGCGCGGCCAGCGCTAGCGATATTGAGACGGCACTTTTACAACTCGGTGCCGTTTCGGTTACCTTGCAAGATAATGCTGACCAACCGCTACTTGAACCCGGTGTAGGTGAGACGCCCTTATGGGATGCGATTCAACTAACCGCATTGTTCGATGGCGACAGCGATTCAGAAAAAATTATTAATCGTCTTCTGAAAACACTTGGCGGCACCCCTCCTAATTACCGCTTTGAAGAACTCGAGGATCAAGATTGGGAGCGCAGTTGGTTAAACGATTTTGAGCCTCTGCAATTTGGCAAAAAATTATGGATTTGCCCTAGCTGGTATGAACCACCCGAGCCCGACGCGATTAATATCGCCCTTGATCCTGGCTTAGCTTTTGGTACAGGAACACACCAAACGACGGCACTTTGTCTCGAATGGTTAGAGCAAGCTTCATTAAAAGATAAAACCATTATTGATTATGGTTGCGGCTCCGGTATTCTCGCCATAGCTGCGCTGCTGCTTGGCGCCAAGCAAGCTATTTGCGTCGATAATGACCCTCAGGCCTTGGCTGCCACCCTTTCAAATGCCGCACAAAATAATATTAGCGATACCAATTTAGTAGTTTGCAAACCTGAAAAGCTATCGGCAATACTCGCCGAGCAAGGCATTGCTGCAAACGGATTTGACTTAGTGATTGCTAATATTTTAGCGGGGCCACTTATTTCCCTAGTCGATAATTTAACAGGCCTACTCAACAGCGAAGGCGAAATTATTTTATCCGGCATCTTAGATCATCAAGCCACCTCAGTCGCAGAAGCTTATGCGCCTCATATCGCTTTTGACCCGTTCGCCAATCGCGATGAATGGATGCGTCTAAGTGGAAAAAAATTATCACTAACTAGCTAAACTAGATACAGCTCTCAGTTAAGTTCGACCGATGTTTATATAGTTATGGTTTTTAACAGACTCTATTTGAATAGCATCACCCTTTCTTAAGCCTCACCTATTCAATAGCGTTTATTAATAGAATCCATTTATCATTTATTTAAGAGTTTCTGCTCGTCAGCCATAAAGCACTGGAAGCGCCTTTACCCATGATCAGTCAATGCCCTAACTGTAAAACTCGCTTTGTTGTCGGCGAAGCGAAACTGAATGTCGCCGGTGGCAGCGTGCGCTGTGGGGCATGTATGCAGGTATTCTCTGCAACCGATCATCAAATGACTGACCATCGAAATGCGCCTATAGATGCGCTTAAAGAAGAAACGCCAACGACAATCAGCAATAAGGATATTACCGATAAACAGTTAAATGATTTATTACCTACATCAGACGACATTCCCCAAAATGATGAGCGCATAGACCCATCAATAGACTCTATGGCAGGCTTTGAGACCCCGCCAATAATAGAAGCACCGCCTATTGAAATGGATATACGTGAAACGCCACCTCTCAAAAATCGATTACTCGGCATTGTCGGCGTCATTTTCTGCCTAGTTTTGGTTTTTGCGCTAGGCCTGCAATGGTTGCTAGCTCACCCCAACCAATTTAAAGACCATCCTCGCTGGGGAACAAGCTTTCAATTGGCTTGCCAGCTCTCTCATTCCTTTATCAGTTGCGACCCTAGTGATAGCAAAAACGCTCATCAGACACAATTACTCAGGGTTGTTAGCAATAGAGTGATTAGCCACCCCGAACAGGAAAACACTTTATTACTTGAAACCGTTATTCTCAATACAGCTGAGCGGCCACTGCCCTTTCCTGTCATTAATGTGCAATTCAGCAATATAAAAGAACAGCTGCTTGATGAATTCAATTTTACTGCCGCCGACTATTTACACGGCGAACTCGAAAACGCCCAACAAATCGCTCCGGCAACACCAGTCCATATTGCCCTTAAAATAAGCGACCCAGGCCCCACGGCGGTCAATTACACAATCGAACTAAGATAAATCGTTATAATCTCTGCATCATCCAAGCTGAAGGCTCTGTAATTTTGGCTGAAGGCTCTATCATTTTGGCTGAAAGCTCTATCATTTAAACTAAAGGCTCTGTCATTTAGGCTAAAGGCTCTGTAAATAGAGTTGGCAAGTAGTAAGCATTCGCCTTATTATGTACAAAACGTGTACGCCATAGGTAAACACGCAACAACAATTAAGCTATAAAGCTTACGCTAAACAGAAAACAATGATTACTATTGGCCCCTATCAACTAGCAGGAAGAGCCGTTTTAGCTCCCATGGCAGGTGTAACAGATTTTCCATTTCGGCAAATCTGCAGGCGCTTGGGTGCCAGTATGGTAACGGCCGAGATGAGCGCCAGTAATCCCGCATTACGAGACACGCGAAAATCGCAGTTAAGGTTGGCTAATCCTGATGATGCCGAACCCAGAACTATCCAGATTGTAGGTACAGAACCGCTTCATATGGCGGCTGCAGCCCGATACCAAGTTGAATCCGGCGCGCAAATTGTTGATATCAACATGGGTTGCCCAGCTAAAAAGGTCTGTAAAAAGCTCGCTGGCTCCGCATTAATGAAGGATACCAATCTGGTCAGAGACATTTTGACCGCCGTTGTGGCCAGTGTTGATGTACCTGTGACGCTGAAAATTCGTACCGGCTGGGATCCAGAAAGTCGAAATGCCGTTGAAATAGCCAGAATTGCAGAAGATTTAGGGGTTCAATCCCTTGCTGTTCATGGCAGAACACGCGCTTGCAGGTTTCGCGGCTTAGCAGAATACGATACTATAGCCAAAGTTGTTCAAGCAGTTAATATCCCCGTATTTGCTAATGGTGATATCAACTCAGCCATAAAGGCAAAAACCGTGTTGGATTACACGGGTGCAGACGGCATAATGATTGGACGAGGTGCACAAGGAAGACCTTGGATTTTTTCTGAAATAAATGATTTACTCGATAATAAAAAAGCGAAGAGCGTACTTTTCACAGCTAAATCGTTGAACTTAAATCACACAAAAAACCAAGAACGCTTTATAATGGATCATCTGTTGCATATTCATGATTATTATCATGAAATTTGTAGTAGTAATAATAATGCAAACCTTACAAAACGGTTAGAAACATCACCTGAAAGCGAAGACTGTAATAAAAAACGCAACACAGAAAAAAATACAGAACTCGCCGTAAGAATTAGTCGTAAGCATATTTGTTGGTATTTTGAACAAATGATCCATACGCTTGTCGATTTAAACAATAAAAAGGACTTAGATTCAGTGGCAAGTCAGGAATTACAACAAGAAGCAAAACGACTTATCACTAATATAGAAACTGCTAAAAAGCAGTTCAACCAGTTAAGCAGCCGTAACGCGCAACTGGAGCACGTCGAACATTTTTTTGGGGAACTTCACACTACAGGGGACATCGCAGCATGAGCAATAGCGACTCTTTTTTGCATGAGCCAATTTCAAATCAAGCCGAACCACAGCTTGATCAATCACAAGCAGCCGCCAATTCAACGGCCAGCTTGCGAGAGAATGTTGAATCAGCAATGGCTAACTACTTTAAACACCTAGATGGACAACCGGTTTCGGATGTTTATCAAATGGTTATGTCTGAAATCGAAGCACCACTTCTTGAGCAAGTAATGAAGTATGTGCGTAACAATCAGACTAAAGCCGCACACTTACTGGGCCTGAACCGCGGAACGCTCAGAAAGAAGCTTAAGCAATACGGTTTACTATAACGGTTAAAAGCAGATATCGCAGCGCTGCAGTACTGATAGCGCCGCATTATTGATATCTTGCTGTTGTTTAAAGGGTGAGTTAACACTTTAAAGTAACAGTATGGTTTAAATAGCAGTTTCATTTAAACCTAGTTAACCAATAAGCACTTGCCGATAGTTGGCAGGTGCTTTTTACTTTTCAGTAAAGTGCTTTTTGTTAAAGCGCCTCTTATTAAAGCGCTACTGAAAGCCAAAGACTAAAGCTGCTAATCACATGCGCACCATTTCATCAGGTAGCGCTATTCAATTCTGTGGCTAACATTTCAAATTCTTGTCATCATAAATTAGTTACATAAATCACCTCCACACTCACCTAAAAGACTGCATTCAAATACTATGGAAAATCGTTCTCTAGCTACTATTCGTCGAGCACTCATCAGCGTTTCAGATAAAACGGGCATTGTTGAATTTGCGCAAGCACTCAGCAAACGCGGTATTGAAATACTCTCTACCGGCGGCACCTACAAGTTATTAAAGCAAAACGATGTCAATGTTATTGAGGTATCCGAATACACGGACTTCCCCGAAATGATGGATGGCCGCGTTAAAACACTGCATCCAAAAGTGCATGGCGGAATATTAGCTCGCCGCGGCATCGATGAAAAAGTAATGAAAGCAAACGGCATTAACGCCATTGATTTAGTCGTTGTTAATTTATACCCGTTCGAAAAAACGGTTGCCAATCCAAATTGTCATATTGCTGATGCCATTGAAAATATTGATATTGGTGGGCCAACCATGGTTCGTGCCGCAGCAAAGAATCACAATGACGTTACTATCGTCGTGAATACCGAAGATTACAGCAACGTATTAAATGCATTAGCAGATAATGACGGTGCCACTACATTTGAAATGCGTTTTGATTTTGCTATTAAAGCGTATGAACATACAGCCGCTTATGATGGTGCCATTGCCAATTACTTTGGCCAAAAAGTAGAAGGCGGCAGTGAAGGCTTTCCACGGACTTTTAATAGTCAATTTATCAAAACACAGTCGCTGCGTTATGGTGAAAACCCTCATCAAAAATCAGCATTCTATGTTGAAGCTAATCCACAAGATGTCAGTATTGCAACGGCCACACAGTTACAGGGTAAGGAATTATCGTATAACAATATTGCCGACACTGACGCAGCGCTAGAAACCGTTAAATTATTTGATGAGCCTACATGCGTTATCGTTAAACATGCTAATCCTTGTGGTGTTGCCAGCGCCGATACTATTGAAGCCGCTTATCAGCGTGCCTTTGCTACCGATCCAGAATCGGCTTTTGGCGGAATTATTGCGTTTAACCGTGAGCTTGATGAAGCAACAGCTGCCGCTATATGTGAAAAACAATTTGTTGAAGTTATTATTGCACCCGGCGCTACTGATGCCGCACAAAAAACCATTGCTCAGAAAAAAAATCTACGCTTGTTAGTCTGTGATACATGGTCGCCCTCTAGCACAGCACTCGATTACAAGCGCGTTAACGGCGGATTGTTAGTACAAGATCGTGACCTTGGTGTTATCACTGAAGCCGACTTAACTATTGTCTCTAAACGCCAACCCACAAGCGCAGAAATTGCTGATTTATTATTTAGCTGGAAAGTCGCTAAAATGGTGAAATCGAATGCCATTATTTATGGTAAAGATGGCCAAACCATTGGTGTTGGCGCAGGCCAAATGAGTCGTATTAACTCGGCACGCATCGCGGCTATAAAAGCTGAACATGCAGGCCTACAAGTGGAAGGCTCATGCATGGCATCGGATGCTTTTTTCCCATTCAGAGATGGTATCGATAATGCAGCGAAGGCAGGTATTAGCTGCGTCATTCAGCCTGGCGGATCAATGCGTGATGAAGAAGTGATTGCCGCTGCCGATGAGAATAATATGGCTATGGTATTTACTGGCATGCGTCACTTCCGCCATTAAGCCACTCAGCACCTTATTGCTTAACTTAATAGAATAGATTGACCGAACAAGACATTATTAGGAAGAAATAAACATGCAAGTACTGGTTATAGGAAACGGCGGACGCGAACATGCATTAGCCTGGAAATTAGCTCAAAGCCCTAACGTCAGTACTGTTTATGTTGCACCGGGTAATGCGGGCACAGCACTTGAAGCTAATGTCGAAAATATCAATATTGCTATCGATGATTTTGACGGCCTCTCGGCTTTTGCTCAGCAGCACAAAATTGATTTAACCGTGGTTGGACCTGAAGGCCCACTCGTTGATGGTATCGTTGATCACTTCAGCCACCTCAACTTGCGTTGTTTTGGGCCTAGCGCTAAAGCAGCTCAACTCGAAGGTTCAAAATCGTTTACCAAAGATTTCTTAGCACGCCACAATATACCTACAGCGGAATACCAAACCTTTACCGACCAAACGGCGGCCATTGATTACGTGCGCGAAAAAGGCGCACCTATTGTTGTTAAAGCCGATGGGCTTGCCGCGGGCAAAGGCGTTATTGTTGCCATGACCTTAGCGGAAGCAGAAGCAGCCATAACCGATATGTTAGCCGGCAATGCATTTGGTGATGCTGGCCATAAAGTCGTTATTGAAGAATTTCTTGATGGCGAAGAAGCGAGTTTTATTGTCGTCAGCGATGGTATTAATATTCTACCTATGGCAACAAGCCAAGATCATAAACGTATTGGCGAAGGCGATACCGGACCTAACACAGGCGGCATGGGAGCCTATTCACCAGCACCAGTAGTGACAGCCGAGATACACGCGAGAATTATGCGCGAAGTTATTGAGCCAACCGTTGCGGGCATGGCAGCTGAAGGAAATACCTATTCAGGATTTTTATACGCAGGCTTAATGATTGATGATCAAGGGACACCAAAAGTTATCGAATATAATTGTCGCTTTGGCGATCCTGAAACGCAGCCTATTATGATGCGCATGCAATCAGACCTAACCGAACTGTGCATAGCCACGGTTGATAAAAGATTAGCAGGCCAATCAGTCGAATGGACAGACTCACTTGCATTGGGCGTAGTGCTAGCTGCCGAAGGCTATCCTGAAGCCTATAAAAAAGGCTTGAAAATCGAAGGCCTCGAATCGGTTGTCGATGCTAACTGTAAAGTTTTTCACGCAGGCACTACTCAAAAAGATAATGATGTATTAACTAATGGTGGCCGAGTACTCTGCGTAACAGCACTCGGTGAAACCATAGAAAAAGCTCAAGCACTGGCTTATGAGAATAGCGCTAAAATTACTTGGCCTGGTGTACAATCACGCAAAGATATAGGCTATCGCGCCGTTGCACGTGAGCGCTCGAAAAGCTAATTTGTATCGGTTGTATCGGTTGTATCGGTTGTATAAAAATTATCGGGCTAAAAGGACCAATGCCATGTATGTCCAAAACCTCATAGCAGTCTCTCGATCACAATATCATAGACTGTTTAGCAATAGACCGTTTGAAAATAAACAGTTTAGAAATAGTCAGTCACTTAGCCTAAGTGGCATTGCGCTGCTTTTCATCTTCGGCCTATTGCCATGTCTATATTCAGTCGATACTCACGCAGCAGAAAATACGCCCTTAGCCAGCAGCCCTCTAAAAGCTAGTTTATTCTCTACCTCTTTAATTCTTCAGCTCAATAAAAAGCAAGTTAGCAGTACATTACTCGAGAGTTATTTAGAAACGAATTTTACTGGCAAATCGCTATCACTTGATGACGCCGAAAAACAGCACGCAGATTTTTGGACACCACTTGCAGGGCAAAGCAAAGCTATACTCGGCAATGAGAAAAATCACTGGTTTAGACTGCAACTCCATAATCCATCTAATCATTCGAAAACCTATATCTATTCTATCGCGCCAACACGTGGACTCTACGTCAAATCAGTAACGCTTCCACTTTCACAAGAAGACAGCCAACAACTAGAAGAACCAGTAACCGGTGATATCTCTTTGTTAATGAAAACTATTTTTGATAGAAAAGTCGATAGTACGAAAAAGGCCGAGCTTGAACTAAATTTTGAGGCTAATGAAAGGAAAACCATTATTATCGCCATAGCCAGCGATAACTGGACCATCCCCCATTTTTCATTAAAAACAAAGACCCTGCTTATAGTAGATAAAAACAATGAAGAGAAATTCTGGCATCTAATAAACGGAATATTTATTAGCATGACGTTTTTTATATTAATTGGAGCCATTATCAGCAAGCAAAGCGGGCTACTTTGGCTACCACTTTATTCCATTAGTACGCTCTGCTTTTTGCCCGGCTATTTAAACTACAACCTACAAAGCTTCAATATTAATGCCGATAAATTGAATACGCTTAATATCGATTTGTGTGTAATTTCTTTAATCGCATTTATTGGAGTTTTGAAATATATTTATTCGGACAACGCCCTTCTACGAAGAATACAACATTCAGTTCTGCTATTTATACTCGGCGGCTTACTCATAACAATTAACCTTTTCACTCCGCCAAAAATTGATATGTTAGTTTATATATTTCAAATATTTGAAATAGTCATTGCTCTTTTTTTATCGGCCAGTGCATTCAAAAGGAAAAAATTGGCACCATCCTTTATGGTTGGCCCTGTAAAATTAATAGTTTTATTTTTTATCTTCTTTATTCTCTATCAAGCCAGCATGGGCGCAATGCCTGAGCATGAGTTATTCACTTGGCTGGCATCATTAATATTAATAGATGCCGCGACACTCACTATCATTGTATTTCTTATTGATCGTTACCGAAGAGAAGAAGAATTACTTAAGCTCATAGCAACCATAAAAAAAGAGCAGCAAGTCGCCGCCATTTCACCATTACTGGGTAAAAATCGGCACGATTTACGCGCATCATTATCCGATATCATAGGCTTATCTGAGCTCATTATCGCCTCGCCGCTAGATCAAGAGCAACGCAAGAATATTCTTGATATTCAACAGTCAGGCAGGAAAGGACTAGAGAAAATAAATAATATTTTTTCTTATAAAAATAAGAACTCATTGTTATTACAGAATCAAGAGCCTTTCACGCTTAGCCTACTTATAAGCGAATGCGCCCAATATTATGGCTATAGAGCTAACGAACTCAATAAAGAAATTGTTATTGATATAGCAGAACGCGTGCCAGAATACTGGAAAGGAAACCATGAACAAATACGCCAGCTCTTTATGCATATACTCGAGTTTTATTTGTCCAATAACGACTTTAATGAAATTCGTATCAACATTTCAGAATTCAACGATAACTCTTTTAATATCGATTTCTCTATCACTTCAGACAACAATACAGCCACCCCTAACCACAAAATAGCTGCTAGATTATCAACCGCCAAATTAATCGCTGAAAAACTTGGTGGAAAATTATCGCTTGAAAAATTAAAAGACGCATTATTAATTACCGCGGAAGTATTAGCTTCACCTACAGTTAATCATTCACATCAGCAACTAGACTTAGAGTTATTAAAAAAAAGGCGCATAGTTATTATTGATGATAGTGAAACATCATGTAATGTTATTGCGTCTTATCTACAACGATGGGGCGTTACAACATTTAAAGCAAACAACTTCAATGATGCACTGGCGATTATCCGACATCAAAATAATATAGGCCAAGCAATTGATTTAGCATTAATTGATTATATTATGCCTAATATTAATGGCGTAGAAGTATCGCAACGTCTCCGCTCTGATACCGAAGTCCCTGACAATTTATCTATTATCATAATGTCTAATACATCCTCAAGCATCAATCCCATCGACACTAAAAATTCTGGCATAAGACAAGTGCTAGACAAGCCGGTACTTGCGCACACATTAAGGCTGGTATTACTTGAAGAGTTTTATTTATTAAAATCTTTGCAGGCGGGTAGCACTTTAGATAATGATTCGGGAAAATCAAAAAAGAAAATTTTATTAGTTGAAGACAATCCTGTTAGCGCCAAAATTGTTTGCAGTATGCTTAACCGCCTTACAATGACTTATGAGCATGCAGCTACTAGCCATGAAGCGCTTAAAAAAATTACCAATAATAATTTCGATATTGTTTTAATGGATTGTGAATTACCTGATGAATCTGGCTTTATAGCTACGCGAAAAATACGCGACTTCGAAAAATCCCAGCCCCAGAACCGCCCGCCCATAATTATTATTGCGCTTACCGCTTATGATGATGACAATAATAGACAGCAAAGTATTGATGCCGGCATGGATGATTATATTTCTAAGCCAATCAATTTAATTCAACTTACATCAATCATTGATAAAAACACCTAGCCATATTTTCAATTAACGACTTATAGCTGCCCACTCTTGAAGCTTTTTCTCGAAGCTCATCGCCGCATAAGCTGGACTAGTCGAGGGCAGCCTCGTCATTGACAAACTTTTATGCTGATCACTTAAAGTAGGAATTACATATCGCTTGTATAGCTGCTCGGCCTTAGCGCCATTAAAATAGATATGTTTAATAGTTTCATATTCAAAAAATAATTTTGAGAAATCATTAACTACTATAGATGATTCAACTATATCAGCGTCTAAACTACTTTCACGCGAACAACTGTGCAAAACATCCCACAATGCTACGCTTTCAATTTTCAAGCATGCGAGCTTTTGCTGATATTTATCCACACCTTCTAGTGAATCTATATCAATATTAAATAGCGTAAAAAAAATGGGCCAAAATACATTTCTTGGATGCGCATAATATTGATTATCGTCTAATGAGCGCTTGCCCGGCATACTACCTAGAATCAATATTTTTGCATCCGACGTTAATACGGGCGAGAAACTATTTACCGCTGGCATCAATTATATCTTTTAATGTTTTCTTACCAAAGCGCTCATCAATCAAGTGACGTAAATCACTTAACAAATGTACGACAGCTTGTTCACCTTTAATCTCACTATCCGCTGTGTGCAAGCCAACCCTATTCACGCCTTGCTCTCTTAACTGCCTGAGTACCTGACCCACTATTATTTTATCGACAGGTTGCGCAGGGTAAATTTTCGTCGATGACTCACCCGTTCGAACGATATAATTAAGTGCCTCAAGAAAATCCAACATATCATCGACAAGGTGCGGCGCAACGCCCAGCTGCTTTGCTGCTGTATCGGCCTCCCATGCAGGTAAGTTTTTTTGATAGTGTGAGCCTACAAGGTATAAAAGACTCAATGCCAAGCTTTCAGAGCCTTCACCATTAAGATAAACGTTATCTCGACGAATAAGAATATATTGAGGATTCTGATAATAAAAAGAAACGCTAGCGCCGATTAATAGAACTAGCCACCCCATATACATCCATACCATTAAAATAATTACAGAGGCAAAAGCAGAATAAATAGCAATACTACTTGCCGAGTTAGCAACAAAAGTTGATATACCCCAGCCCATTAACTTCCAAATAATTGCCGTTACTAAACCGCCAATAAACGCGGGTAACAACCTCACCCTTGTATTCGGCAAAAACATATAAATAAAAGCGAAACCCCAAGACATTATTAAATAAGGAATAACTGTACTTATAAAGCTGACAAAGTCAGAGCCAGCTGGTAACGACTCAATATAAGTAACCGCCATTCCAGTATTCGCAGAAGCAGTAATTGCTGCCGATAAAAAAATCATTAATGGCGCAACAAAAATAACACTTAAATAATCGCGAAAACGTTGTGACATATTTCTATCACGTTTAATTTGCCAAGTGTAATTAAACGATTTTTCGATTTTATGCATCATTGATATAACGCTGTAAATTAATAATGCAAAACCTACCGCACCCAGCACACCGACTTTTATATTATCGATAAAGCCCATGACATTACTCACAATATCAAACCGCTTATCGCCTAAGGAAACCAAACCTTCAAGCAACGCTGGCTCTACCTCATTGTGCAAACCAAATCCTTTTAACACAGAAAAACTCAATGCAAGAAAAGGCACAATGGCAATCACGGTGGTGTAAACCAAACTCATCGCTCTTAAACTTAACTGTCCATCACGCAAGTCACGTATTACCGCATACATTATTTGTAATGATTTTATGATAATTCGCTGCCATAAAGCGGCTGTAAGAAAGTTTGTATTCCAAAGCCAGTCACTGACAGTATGACTTTTTTCCTTTATAAAATTTAACTCAATCATGGTTTACCTTTAATAAATATTATTGATTTTTTTCTTGCCCGAAGGTGGCCCCGCCTTCTTTCAAATACACCGACTCTGCTAACGTCGATTCACGGCCCAGCAATATGTTACGATGTGGAAATCGTCCAAAAGCCAAAATTATATCGTAATGCACAATCGCATAATCAACATAAGACAAAAATCGCTGAGTATGTTTGCCATCATATTTCTTTTCGACATTATGCGCCAAGCGTTTAAATAAATGTACACATTGTTGCTGATCTGCAATTAATTCAGAATGTTCGAGTGGTAAATAATAGAGAACTCTTTCGCTACTGGATAACTGCCGATCAAATCCCTGCTGAATACCCTGCTGACAAATTGTCCTTGCCTGATCATCATAAGAAAATGCCCGACTACTCCCTCTATAGACGTTACGTGTAAATTGATCGAGCAACAAAATTAGCGCCAAACTGCCTCTTGCAGTCTCTGCCCAAGCATCTAAATTGCCTTTTCCGGCCTCAATGACTAAATCTGAAAATCGATGCTGAATTTGCTGATCAACTTTACTATCTGCCGCAAACCAAAAGCCATCTCGATCTTCTACGACATCTACGACATCTATGACATCACCGTCATCAATGCCAAACCAATACCCTATGATATTATCTATATCTTTATTCATGACACTTTAAGCATCCTGTATTCGCCCCCACCTGACCATAAGGTCTGCATTGCCTGTTAATAGGCAAATAACGTTATGGTATGACCCTATCTCAAACAATGCTTCACTAATCACTCTTATGTGTTCTCATTAGGCATTCACTCTTTCTTGCCACGTCGATTCTTACTTTACGACAACTAATAACCCTCATCGTTAATAGTCGTAAGTAGATTTCAGTAGGTTTTCACAATGCATCTGATAACATGCATGTCGGTTATGTTTAATTATGTACATTCAGAATAGAGATTCTTACACCGTGTCAGACACCCAAAAGCCAACAGCTACTATCGCCAATACTTTTAATGCTAATCTTGCGTTGATTTCACAAGACGATACCCGCTCTCTTTTATGCCGAATACAGCGCGGTATAGAAAAAGAAGGCCTTCGAACCAATAATGAAGGACATCTATCTTTAACCCCGCATCCTGTGGCGCTAGGATCAGCCCTAACTAACACCTGGTTAACTACCGATTTTAGCGAATCGCTTTTAGAGTTTATTACACCTGTTTTCGAATCCGTTGATGAGACTCTTAGCTACTTAAATGATATTCATGCATTGGCCTACCAACAGCTTAATGATGAGATTATTTGGGGTGCCAGTATGCCTTGCATACTTCCCGGCGATAATGACATTCCATTAGCCCAATATGGCTCATCCAATATCGCCACTATGAAAACTGTTTATCGTAACGGTCTTGGTCTTCGATATGGACGAGCTATGCAAACGGTTGCCGGTATCCACTACAACTTTTCTTTACCCGAAGCCTTTTGGCGCCGCAGTTTCGAACAAGAAAAATGTCAAGGCACTACGCATCATAGTCATCTACAGCATTATATTGACGGGAGATATTTCGATTTAATTCGAAACTTTCGTCGTAATTATTGGCTGCTTATTTATTTATTTGGTGCGGCGCCTTGTGTTGATCAATCATTTGTTCAAGGTCGTGAAAACACATTAGATACACTCAACAACAACGACCTCTATCAGCCAATGGCAACCTCATTACGAATGGGGGATCTAGGCTACCAAAGCTCTGCTCAGCAATCTTTATTTGTGTGTTACAACACGCTAGAAAACTATATTGAAACGCTCAGCTGCGCGCTCAGCACGCCCTATACAGACTATGAAGCTCTTGGTGTTAAACACGAAACCGGCTACCAGCAGCTCTCATCTTCTTTACTACAAATCGAAAATGAATTTTATTCAGCAATACGCCCTAAGCGCGTTGCGCAAAGTGGTGAGACGCCATTAAAAGCGTTAAAAGAACGTGGCATAGAATATATTGAAGTGCGCTGCTTAGACATTAACCCTTTTCTTGCAACAGGTATTGATGCTGAAACCATCGAATTCTTAGATGCGTTTTTATTGCATTGCTTACTTGATGATAGCCCCCAATGCGATCAAGAAGAATTTCATTTAATCAGCAAAAACCAAGCACGTATTGTCCACCATGGTCGCGACCCTAGCGTCCATGTTTTTTGCGGTAAAAACGAAGTACCTATGCGTGACTGCGCGAACAAACTGATTGATAACATTGAGAAGATTAGCCAGCAACTTGATACTGCCCATAACACAAAACGGTACTCAGAGAGCATTAGTGCACAACGGAAAAAAGTCGCTGACTCATCATTAACACCCGCGGCAAGAGTATTAGCCACGATGCAAGAAAATAATGAGTCACATATCGACTTTGGCCTACGCATGTCTAAGGCGCATGCTCAGCAACACAAATCGCACATTGTTGAGCCTCAACAGCAGCAGAACTTATTGACGATTGCGGAACAATCGATCGCTAGCCAGCAAGAGATTGAACAACAAGACTTCATTAACTTTGACGATTTTCTCGTTCATTATTTTCAACAATAAAACGGTTTTTATTTGCTCAAATTAACTTTTATAAGTGTAACCATACTGTGCAGTTATACGGCTATCTATAAACCACAAAACTAGTAAATAGAATGTCTTCGAGCAGGCTTTCTTTTTGCTCTTCAAGAAGAATGGCATTTACCGCCGAGAAAGATTCTTTACGCAAGGCTTCTTTTCCGTCAGCGGTATCCAGTGTCTCATTTGTTTGAGTCGCAAATAAATTCAATATCGCATCTTTTATATAAGGCATATGATGCTTTACATTTTCCTCTCCCTCAACACCGCTAACTCTTAGTGATACGTCAACGCTCATATAACGCAACCGACCGGGGCCGCCATAGTTAGTCACTAAGGCCGGTTCAATCGCGACATAAATTGACTTCGACAACAAAGCCTCTTCATCTGCCGCCAACACATTCCATGAACTGCCCAACGCCAAAAAAAGTATTAATAAAACCACCTGCCCATTCCATCTCTTTAACCGACTACTCACTATCAATCTCTCCTTTTATCCTACTAACTTGTCTGCCGTATCTGTCTGACATTCATGTCTGTTATACCTGTCTGTCATACCTGTCTGTCATACCTGTCTGTTGTACCTGTCTGTCATACCTGCCTGCCATACCACTTTGCCGTACATTTTGGCGTTTTATGCAATATACTTAAGGTCTATTGGCTGAAAGCATCTAAAATAAAAGCCAATGCCTAAATTTCATTATAGTTGAAGACAATTGTGACCCAGTCCTTAGGCTGATCACTTTGGAGAAAACAATGTTAAATTTTCAATCGCTTTTAACCACGCAACATCTTCGTCTTGGTATTTTCCTTAGTGTTGTCTGTTTATTAGGTTTTGGCTACTTTCTCCAATATATAGAAGGCTTAGAGCCCTGCCCTTTGTGTATTACCCAACGCTTTTTCTTACTTCTATCTGGCGGGCTTGGTCTGCTTGCCGTATTGCATAATCCTGCCTTATTAGGCACTAGAATTTATTCCCTCATAGGCACCTTAATAGCCATGGCAGGCGCAGGCTTTGCATCACGCCAGCTCTACTTACAAAGTCTGCCCGCCGACCAAGCACCGGCTTGCGGACCCAGCATTGATTTTATTTTTCAAACCTTCCCACTTGCCGATGCACTGAGCATATTACTTCGAGGCGACGGTAACTGTGCCGAAGTTGCTTGGCGGTTTTTAGGTCTTAGTATTCCAGGATGGACCGTTATTGCTTTTAGCTGTATCGCAGTCGCTTGGCTGCTTCAACTTCGCAACAAGAATACCTAGCTGATCAATTAACAAACTAAAAACCCCTTATTAGTTAGCGCTCACTATCAATTATCGCTGTTAGCGGAATTTTTATAGCGCTCAACCCACACCCTGTTAAATCAATTTTCTCATATAAAACAATAAGATATAGCTTAGTCCTAAAATTATTGTTAATTGTTGGCGTACTGATTTCTTGAGAAAGTGCCATTCCTTTTCTAAGCTCAATAGTAACTTTCACGATAACTATGTGAATCCAATCACTCTGTGGTGACTGATTCGAGTGTGAACACGAAAGCTTTAATCTCATTTTTTGCAGTAGGAATTAAAGACTTCATGCCATCTGGATGGCAATTCTCAAAAGGCAGGAGCCTGAAATCAAGTGACTGACATAACACTGTCATCGCTACATGAATATAACAATGCGTTTATTCAACGCCATCAGTAACACGCTGGTGATAGGTCTAAAAAAGGAAACATGTGATGTTAGATAACTGTAAATCGACTAAAGAACGCTGGGGCGGCGTAAGCAAAATTCTTGATGGCTGGATGCAGCAACGACAAGAATTAATCGTTGAGTTTTGCACCATTAGCGGTGTTCATGACTCATCATCTATCTATGCAAAAGATACCGCTGCAGGCTTGCGTCACTTTTGTGAATTGATGGTTGATTACATCTCGGCTGGTCATTTCGAAGTGTACGATCACTTGATTCAAGAAGCAGAAGAATTTAATGACGGTAAAGGCTTAGACGTAGCACGCCGCCTATATCCAAAGGTCAGCAAAACAACTGAAGTTGCTTTGGCATTTAACGATAGCTTTGATGAGATATTCTCTCACGGCGTTATCAATCCACAGCTAGCACGTGAATTATCTGTATTAGGTGAAACATTAGTTTCGCGCTTTGATCTTGAAGATCAGTTAGTTGAAAGCCTGCACTACTCGCACAGCGAATTAGTTGCTAACGCTTAATCTTCACTTATCACGTTTGTTTTAGGTTTATGGACTAGTACCGACTGCTATCCCTCAGGGCAGCGGTACTAGCCCCATATACTCAGCGAGTATTAATACCCTTTCTCTATTTCGTATGATTTATTCCTGGTTTCACCTTCTGTCTAGGGACGCGATCAAGCGATATACACCGCCTTTCTATTTCTCATCCATTTTTTAATCACAAACCATTATTGCTGGCAGACTTAGATTTAACATAGCTTTTGATTTAGGATTGCTTAGGTTTATTAGTGTTTTAGCGATAACATAGTGTTTATCTAATACAAATTAGCGCTTACATAAAATTCTCTTGAGTGTGGTTTATGTTTTTATCTCTGCATATTTTTAGGCTGTTTCTAACGCTTCTCAGCTTACCGCTATTACTAATAGCTTGCTCTGGCGGCAGCCCTCCCGAATCCAGTTTTGAGTATGCCGTGCAAGGTTTATATTCTGCCGAGTTAAGTGACAATGGATCACTGGCGATTGTCGGTTCTATCAATCATGGCAGTAGCCTATGGCGTGCCAGTGATAACGCGCGACGCTTTAATTGGAATCATAAACAAGGGCAATTTTCTGAAGTCACCAATGCCGCTTTCTCGCCCGATCTTAATTACGCGATTACAGCCACGCCTCAAACCATGGTGTTATGGAATGCTAAAAACGGCACTAGTATGTCTTACTGGACCGCCCCCAGTGAAATCCTCGATATTAGTTTGCTTCCTAATGCGCAGCTCGCACTTCTAGGACTTGCCGACCACACCGCTGCACTATTCGATGTTCGTAATGGCGGCGTAAAGCAAGTCTATTATCATCAAGCGAGAGTCTCTTCGGTTGATTTTAATAGCCGAAAAAATTTAGCACTCACCGGCTCTGATGACTATTCTGCTAAATTATGGAATTTACAAACAGCAAAACTTCTGCAGCATTGGCCGCATCAAGCAGAAGTGCAATTAGTTAAATTGTCGCCCAATGGTAAGCTGGCTTTTACGATGGCTAAATACGACAAAGCAGCACTATGGGATACAGCAACAGGCGAATCAAAAGGTGAGATACCGTTAGCGACTTCAGCACTCTCACGCGGCTTATCATTTACGGCAGTCGCTTTTTCTAATAACGGTGATTACTTACTTACCGGCACATCCCATCGAACCGTGCAATTATGGGATACCAATACATTAACCGAAGTTAAACAATGGATAATGCCTAAGCGCGATGCCGTCGCACCGACCAGCGCATCAATACTCGCCCTAGCGTTTAACGGCGGTGGTTCAGCTAACGCAGGGTATCGTGTAATAACTTCTGATGGCTTTATTCATCAACTTAAATAGATAGCTGTTTTAACTTACTTATCGATTCAAACATGGTGATTCAAATCGCCAGCCAAAAAAAAAGCCGGGATGATAAAAATCATTCCGGCTTTTTATTTTCTATAGTTCTAATTTCTAAAACTACATTTCTATCTACTACATTTCTATCTACTCAATATAACTGCCTAAGATAGTCGTCTCAAACAACTGTCTAAAACAGCTTTCTCAAACAATTTTTTCAAACAGCATAGCTAAACCCAATTATTCAGCTGCTGGAGCATCGTCTTGAATAGCTAATAATTCAACATCAAAAACCAATGCTGAATTCGGCTGAATCACATTACCAGCACCATTTTCTCCATAGGCTAAATCAGCAGGAATAAACAACTGCCATTTAGAGCCAACAGGCATTAACTGTAATGCTTCTGTCCAACCAGCAATAACGCCGCCAACAGGAAAGGTTGCTGGCTCGCCACGCTCAAGTGAGCTATCAAATACAGTGCCATCAAAAAGACGACCTTCATAATGAACTGTAACCGTATCTTCTGCTGTTGGCATCGCACCATCACCAACGGTTAATACTTTGTACTGTAAACCGCTCTCAGTCACAGTAATGCCTTCTTGCGCGGCATTATCGGCCAAGCTTGCTGCAGAAGCATCTAAGCTGGCTTGCATTGCCGAGTTACGCTTTTCTGCTTGCGCTAACTGAGTGGCTTGTTGTAACGCCGCTAATGAGGCTTGAATCTCTTCTTGCGTCATACGCTTCTCACCGTCCATTGCATCGTAAAAGCCAGCATTAAAGTAAGCAGAATCAACAGTGATATCTGCCGCTTTTAAGCTTCCGCCCATGCTCTGACCTAAAGAGTAGCTTTGTTTTTGATCATCGGTGCTAGGTACATCGGCTGCGCGTGTCAATGATGAGCCATCTTGCTGACAACCACTTAAGATTGCGATTGCTGTTACGCCAGCCACGATGGCAATGCCAGATTTAAACTTGTTCATCGGTTTGTCCTGTTGAATTAATTAGCTAAAAATACAAAGCGCGTAGATTATCGCCTGTCGCTGCTATTGTCGAGCTGCAATCAGTCCAAAACGAGAAGCTGAACTTATTCGTGTATTTTATGATCAATTGAAGTGTTTTGACGCGCCCGTTTTGCTTGCTCGACTAACTGAGGCAAGTCTTTAAGCACCGCGCCTAGCTTAGACATATCGCCGTTCGCCACGGCTTCAATATCGGCCAAACTCGAAACATCAGCAGAAGCTGTACCCGTTTTTTTATCATTATCTTTAAACGCGCTTTTACGATGAGGGAATGACTGCTCCTCTAATAAAAACGCCCGAGAGCCGGCCGCATTTAATGCCGCTTTGGCCGGAGCCAAGCCGTCTTGTAT